>Ga0180007_10001538_pt1 | contig 30964 bp, 28 predicted proteins | sample MM_PC_MetaG_FD_121122 | JGI IMG/M metagenome (GOLD analysis project Ga0180007, IMG submission 121122) | Groundwater microbial communities from the Aspo Hard Rock Laboratory (HRL) deep subsurface site, Sweden - MM_PC_MetaG | ecosystem: Environmental > Aquatic > Deep subsurface > Groundwater... | reverse complement strand
TGTTCCGCTTTAAAAGGCCTCATACCGGCCTCGGGATGAACGGAAAAACACCAGCCGAAAAGCTCATACTTCACTACTCAAACCCGACCCGTGAAACTGTAAACTTGATTCTGCAACAAAACAAATGTTGCCAAAAAGAGATATATCTACCCTCCTTACTACTTTCTCTAAATTTGAGTCTAGATTCCAAAAAACCGCTCAGCATTCTCCGTCGTCATCCTCGCAACTTCTTCAAAAGGCACATTTTTCACTTGCGCCACCGTTTCCGCGATCACTTTTACGTCGGCAGGTTCACCGGTCTGGCCCTTACGGCTTTCCACAGTCAGATAGGGGCTGTCCGTTTCCAACATTATCCGGTCCAGCGGTACCATCTTCACGACTTCCCGCAGACTTTCATTATTCTGGTAGGTGATGATGCCCGTGAAACTAAACATCAAACCCAAATCCAACATTTTTTCCGCCTCAATCATATTCCCGCTAAAACAATGGGCGACGCCGTGACTAAAATTTTCCCTTTCCAGAATTCGCAGAGCGTCCACAAACACCGCCTCATTCTCACCCGCATTCTTACTGCTGCGCAGATGAATAATGGCGGGCAGACCCAGTTCTTTAGCGATGCCGAGCTGGGCCGCAAAAAAAGCTTCCTGCCGGTCGTGCGGGAACTTATCGTGATAATAGTCCAGCCCGATTTCTCCGATAGCCACAACCCTTTCCTCGCCGGCCGCCAGCCCGCGCACAGCCGCCAGCCCTTTTTCCATATCATCCGTCAGCATGGTCGGATGTATGCCGGCCGTGGACCAGATACAGTCATACCTTTTCGCCAAATCCAGCGAAGGCTGAAGCTCATTCATCTGGCAGGCCACGTTAACAAACTTTTTCACTCCCGCCCTAAAAGCGCGGTCAATGACCGCTTTTTGCCCTCTCTTCAGATGGCTGATATGACAGTGGGTGTCGATCAAATACATACCTAGGCGATTTTCTTCTTACGGAGTTGTCCGAAAACTTCGAAGCCATAAAGGGTCAGGCTGCCCAGTGCGATCAGCACAAAAATCAGATTAACCACCCACCCGACAACAGGCACCATTCCGATCAAAGTGTAAATAAGAGTGCCGAGCGCGAAGCTCCAAAATACACGGCCAAAACCACTGTCTCCTTCGATTCTTACAATTCTAAACCCAATCAGCATTGCCGCCGTAACCTTTCCCGCATAAAGTGCGACCAGCCAAAATGCCATCAGCACCATGGCCGTGGGAATGCCGATCGTCGTAATCAGAAGGACTAAAGCAACAATCGGCGTAAGAATAAGCGCTAAAAATCCAATCCCCAAGCTCTTCAAAGTGGCTTCGTAAGCCAAGTCTGCCGAATGAAGCACGTAGTATCGGCAGAGCCAGATCATGATAAGCCCGAACAGAAGGGTAGCGAGCAGTGAAAAGAGCGAGAAACCGGCCAAAAATGCCGGCAGATTTTTTTCAATCTGACTCGACGGGATTCCACTAAAAATAACATTACCGACGACGACACCTTCCGGGATTTTAATTTGCTGACTTGCCCTATACCACAAATCTCCGTGAATCTTGGCCCCGGGACCAAAAATCACTTTTTCAAAGTTAAACAGGGCCACATTTCCTTTTACATCACTGTTAAAATAGACAGTGCCTCCCGCGAGTTTCACGTCCCCGTTAATCGTGCCGCCCGCCATAATATTGCCGCCTCCCAAAGCCACATCTCCTCCAACAAAGCTTTCATCGGTCAGTGTAAGGTCACCGCCTGCGCCTAGCAAGTCTCCTTTGATCGTGGCATCAATCCTGATACTGCCGCCGATAACGCGAACGTCATCGCCAATTTCACCAGTCACCGACAAATCTCCGGCGCCGGCCATCAGATCCTGTGACACTCCGCCGTCAATGTTAATCTTACCCCCTCCGGCGAGCACATCGCCATTAACCGTTTCCTGCACGCTCAGAATGCCGCCGGTAACGTATAGGTCATCGGAAATTTGCTGATCGACATAAACCTTTTCGCCGGTTACAAAAGTGGCAGCCTGAACCAGGTTCGGCAAAAAAAGCAGGGCCGCTAAGAAGGTGAATACTAGTTTCTTCATAGCAATATATATTATGAATGCTCTTGAATTATAACTCTCCAGAAGAGTTATTTCTACTCAATATGACTTCTCCCGAGCGGACAAAGATATTGAGTGGTTCATGGTGCCCAAGGAGAGACTCGAACCCTGCCTACCGGCAGGCAGGTCTCACGCCTCGCGGCACCCCGCCAGGGCGGGACGTGTCTACCAACTCCACCATGGCTAAAATATTGTGGTGCCCAAGGAGAGACTCGAACTCTCACGCCTCGCGGCACCGGCTCCTAAGGCCGGCGTGTCTACCAATTCCACCACCTGGGCTCGTTCATATGCCTATGCTTTATACAGGCATTATTTTTAAAGCGCAAGACCGCCTTCAATTTCCAGCATTCCCTCGGGAACATGATCGATAAACAGAGTGCCATTCAGATGATCGACTTCGTGCTGAACGATGCGGGCTTCAAAATCCTTAAACTTCATGACCCGCTTTTTGCCGGTAAGGTCGGTAAAACGCAGGGTAAGCTCCTTGGCGCGCGCAACCGGCCCCCACTTGCCCGGCAAGCTCAGGCAACCTTCAGTGTCCTCTTCAGTTTCTTTCGACTTCGCAATTATTTCGGGATTGATGATCGTGAAAACCTGAGTTTTGTTGATGGTAATGTGGGCTATACGGGTATTCATCCCAACTTGCGGCGCGGCGATCCCCACGCCATTAGTCGCGATCATACTGTCTTCCATATCTTTCAGTAGTTTCAGGGTTTTTTTAGTGATCGGCCCCTGTTTGGGTGATACCTGACGAAGAATGGGATTGTCCTTTCCTTTGGTAATATCAAGAATCATGTCTCAGAACTTTAGCGAAAGAAAAAATACAGTATTACTTGCTTTTGAGCAAATAGGCTTCAATAAAATCATCTAAATCCCCATCCATCACAGCCTGTACCTGGCTGGTTTCCTGGTCTGTCCGATGGTCTTTTACCATGGTATAGGGCTGAAAGACATAAGAACGGATCTGGTTGCCCCAAGCTGCTTCACGGTATCCGCCTTTCAGCTCTTCAATTTTTTCTTTTTTTTCTTCCAGCAGTTTCTGGGTCAGCCGCCCTTTTAAAACGCTCATTGCCTGGGATTTGTTTTGTGCCTGACTGCGCTCGGACTGGCAGGTCACGACCAGGCCGGTCGGAAGATGGGTAATACGCACGGCGGAATCAGTGGTATTAACGTGCTGCCCGCCCGCTCCGCTGGAACGATAGGTATCGATACGCAGTTCCTTTTCATCGATTTCCACCCCCTCATCTTCCGGGATAATCGGCAGCACCTCGACCAGAGCAAAGGAAGTCTGGCGCAGGTTCTTGGCGTTAAAAGGGGAAAGGCGGACCAGTCGGTGAACGCCATGTTCGCCCTTTAAAAACCCGTAAGCCACCATTCCCTTTATTTCAATCGTGGCGCTTTTGATGCCGGCCTCGGCGCCCATGGTTTTTTCGGTGACGGTAGTCTTCCAGCCTTGCTGTTCGGCGTAACGCAGATACATCCGTAAAAGCATTTCTGTCCAGTCCTGTGCGTCCACCCCACCTGTGCCTGACGAAAGCACCAAAATAGCATCCCTCTTATCGTAAGGACCGCTCAGAAGAAGCTTCACATGCGCCTTTTGGTAAGCATTTTCCAATTGCTCAAACTCCGTTTCAAGCTCATTTGCTTCAGTACTTCCTTCTTCCACCATATGACCAAGTTCTTCTATGTCCTTAGCCTTAGCCGAAAGCCCTTTCCAGACATCTTCGAGATCTGTCCAGTACTTGAGTTCTTTCAGGACTTTTTCCGCCTTTTTTGGATCGTCCCACAACTCTTTCTGTTTGGATTTGTCCTCCGCTTCGGCTTTTTTAGCGTTCAGGCCGATGTCGTCAAAGATAGTGGAGGTCCTGACTGATTTTCTCGGTAAGCTTCCGGATGTCCATTTGGGTTTACTCCTGGTTACTGATAATTGCGCCTATTTTAGCATAAATCCCTTGAAAAATGCATAAAAAAATGATAAAATAAGAAGATTTAAACATAAATCTATGGAAGCCTCAGAAGATAAAAATAAAGATAACAGACTCCTAGCTGACAACAGTTTACTGGAGCGGGAAATGAAGGTCGCCCTAAAGGAGGGTAATTTTGAAGGAATGAAAACAGCCTATGACAAACTGAAAAAAACAGATCCCGAAAACCGTTTGGCTGACAAGCTGATGCAGAAGATGCAGAGAATTAAAGAAAAAGAAGAAAAAAAGGCAAAACTCAAAAAAGCCAAGGAGTACAAAACCATGCTCAGGACACTTCTTAAAGATCGCGCCGTGGAAAAGCTTGAAGCTTTAGCCAGGGAATTTAAAGAATACGATCCTGATAGCAGGCATGCGGCAAAATGGCTCCTGCGCGCCGAAATGCTCAAAGAAAAAATGAGCGGCAAAATGGAAAAAAAGCCGGCGGCCCCCAAACCATTAACCATCGTACCAAAAAAAGAGGCACCTCTCAGACTTACACCGGCTCCCATTGCTCCGACAAAACCGCTTGTAGTTCCGACGCCAAAGACAAAGCCAGTCGAACCCCCAGTGAAACCGGCGACTCCGAAAGGGGAGACAAAGGGCAATATATTCACCAAAATGTTTGGCAAAAAAGAGGAGGTAGTGAGCGAGAAATCCATCATCGATACAATTGTTGCCAGGACGGACAAGGTGAAGGAAAAGGAAGTTACTCAAAAAGAAATGGAGTCGGGAAAGCCGGAAAAGAAGGGCACCTCACTCAGACTGATGACTTTCTCAAAGGCATTCATGAATTTCACTGTAATTTTTGTAGTTTTCAGCGCGGCCTTTATTTATGTTGAGTGGATTGACACAGGAAACACCATGCTCAGCCTCGCCGGCATTTCTGAAAACACCGGCGGAAGGCTCCATAACGCTTCCGAAAAGCTGGGAACCCTCAGGCGTCAGGAGGCCATTCTTAATAAGGACATCGAGCTCTACAAAGAGGGTTACGACGACAAAGCGTTAAGTACCATTGAATCCATCATAAAAAGCCGCATCAACTGGCCCGATATTTTCGGAAAAATCAATGAGGTAACCAATTCCGTCTATGAACTCAATGATTTCTTTAAATATATTGAGTATAACAACTATTCCTTTGATGCCGAAAACCGCACGATCCGCGTGACCGGAACTCTTAGTGATCCGCTTGGCAGGAATCTGACCAAACTGGTGGAGCTCGAGGAGGCCTTTAAATATTATCCGAAAGACAGGAACAATCCCGACGACACGACTGAGCCGTATTTCACGGGATTTAAAGAATTTACCTCTTTCAGCAAAACGCTTGATCCGACAACCAACCGCTATAACTCAAGTTTTCAGCTTTCTTTTTCGCTTAACGAATAAAATTCTTCATCATTTATCCCATGATTTCACTCAAAAGCAGCATCGGCGAAGCAAACGAACCGTCGCAGGCAAACTCCGAAACACCGGCAAAACAGGGGAATATTTTTGGTCAGACGCTGAGTGCCGGACAGACGGTCAAAACAAAAAAAGTGCAGTACATTCAGGCAAAAAACAGAAAAAAAGCTTACCTCAGACTGGGCATCTCTTTTGCGGCTCTCGTGCTTTATGCCGTTTTCTTTCTTTACGATAACACCGCCGCCTACCTTAAGGCGCCATCAGAAATTGCCGATCGTCAGGCACAAATAAAGGAATATGAAGACATAATAGTTCCCAGTCTTCAGAAAACAAAGGATTTGCACAAGGCCGCTTACGATCAGGAATTTGAAGACACCATTCAGGCCCTGGAAACGGTTTTTCCGACAGAAATTGACAAGCTGGGAATCGTGCGTTTGTTTGAATCTTTCGCGACGGAAGTAGCCGCCAATTATCCTCCTTTTGAATTCACGTCCATCAACTTTTCCAACCCTCAGGAAAAAGACGGCTACCGTATCATTCCTGTTTCAACCTCTATCCATTCCAGCCTGGTGGGATTTGATAAGTTCCTAAGCCTGGTCGACCGTTCGGGTTACATTTATTCCGGTGAAGGGGACAAAAGGAATCTTATCGACAAGAAAATCCGCCTGATGAGCATCTCAAATATCAGTGTAAAATATCGCGGTGTAGATCAGGCCACCGGAAAAGATCAGGGGGTGGATTTTAGCGTAAAACTCAATATTTATTCCAGAACTCCGAAAGTATCCGGCAACTAAACCACTAATCTTTGGCAAAGCAGGGAATTCTTAAACCATTGGAAGAAGTCAGCGGTATTTCTGCCGCGGCTCCTGTGCTCAGAGCGGAGAGTCGCGCAAAAAAAGCCGATAACACCGGTGAGGGCACGGAAGCATTGACACAGTCACTTCAAAACGCCATTATCGCGGGAAACATTCCGCAGATCGTGATGTACGCCATCACGTTGGCCCTGATTATGTCGGCCTCCGACGTGCACATCGAACCGGAAGAAAAGACCGTTCGCATTCGTCTCCGGATAGACGGTGTACTTCGTCATATTGTGGAATACCCGAACAACATACATCCCGCAGTCGTTTCCCGCGTGAAGATAATGTCCAGCCTAAAAATAGATGAACAGCGCGTGCCCCAGGATGGCCGCACGCAGGTAACCACGGAAGAAGGCCGTAATATTGACCTTCGCGTAAGCACTTTGCCTACCGTGAACGGCGAAAAAATTGTGATGCGCTTACAGGATAAGACGAAGACCATTCCCGATTTGCCCGAACTTGGACTGAAAGGGACATCCCTTGAGATCATGGAGGGCTTCACGAAGCTCCCCAACGGAATCATTTTGGTCACCGGCCCGACCGGTTCCGGTAAAACCAATACTCTTTACTCCATTCTGCACCGGCTGAATCAGGTCGGCGTGAACATCATGACCTTTGAAGATCCGGTGGAATATCAGATGGACGGCCTGAACCAGTCGCAGGTCCGCCCCGAAATCCAGTATGACTTTTCAACGGGGCTCAGAACGGCCCTGCGCCAGGACCCCGACATCATAATGGTGGGGGAAATCCGCGACCAGGAAACCATCGAAATCGCCATCCGCGCGGCGCTCACGGGCCATCTGGTTCTTTCCACCATTCACACGAACAGCGCCGTTTCCACCCTGACCCGTATCACGGACATGGGCGTGAAACCTTTTCTTATCACCTCATCCATTCGCGGCATCATTTCACAGCGTCTGGTGCGTCGCATTTGCGAATTCTGCAAAGAAGAATATACGCCCGAAGCTGAAATAGCGGCAGAAATAAAAGAAGCACTCAAAAATATTGCTGAAAAAGATATTGACCCCGCCTTGCTCAGAGACATGAAGTTATACAGGGGCAGGGGCTGTGAAAAGTGTAACGGACTTGGATATAAAGGCCGGATTGCCGTTTTTGAAATTCTTCAGATGGATCGCGAAGTCGGGCAACTCGTACTTCAGAGCGCCCCGGATTCCCAGCTGGAAGATCAGGCCGGAAAAGGCGGCATGATAACTCTTCATCAGGATGGCTTTATAAAAGCGCTTCAGGGAATCACAAGCCTCGAAGAAATTTTCCGTATCGCCCAGTAGATTTTTGAATTAAAAATCACAAATCATAAATCACAAATCAGATCATGGCTTCTCCCTCTCTACATATAGGCGTTCAGACCGGCAAAACAGGTATTCCCGAAATTCCGAAGCAAAAACCTGTAACTAAAGTGAGCGGAGCAGGCTGGTCCGAGGTGCTGAATGACTTACTCTCTCAGTTTCAGTCCATCAAAATTACCGATAAGGTCACCTTTTTCAGACTGCTGGCGACCATGATCAACGCCGGCATATCGATTGTAAAGGCGCTGAATATTCTGATGGATCAGACGGAAAACAGACACATGAAGTCTATCGTGCGGAATATCGTGGAAAAAATTGAAACCGGAAACAGTTTCTCGCAGGCCCTCGCGACATATCCGAAGTATTTTACGGAAGCACAGATCGGCATGGTGGAGGCCGGCGAAGCCTCCGGCCGCCTTAACCAGACACTCCTTCAGATTGCCGACGAAACGGAAAAACAGGCCGCGTTCAGGTCCCGTATTAAGGGTGCCATGATATATCCCATTGTTATTATCGCCATCATGGTGGCCGCCTTTATAGCGGTTATGGTATTGGTGATGCCCAAGATCAAAGAGATGTTTGAAGGGCTTGGCGGGGAACTTCCGGCCGTCACCCAATCACTTATCGGTATGTCGGACTGGTTTGTTTCCGAGTGGATCGGCATTCCCAATTACATATGGCTTGTTGTTATGGTGGCTGCCTTCATTGTTCTGTTTATGAAATGGAAGAAAACAAAGTGGGGGAATTATGTATGGATGAAATTTGTCTTCGCTTTGCCGCTTTTCGGAAAACTGTCCAAGAAGGCCTCATTGGCTCATTTTTGCCGGGGGCTTTCTACCATGGTTGCCAGCGGCATTCCTATCATAAAGGCCCTCCGGATTACGGCCGCCAGCGTTGGTAACCTGATTTATCAGCGTCGTATCAATCAGATAGCCGACGATGTGAGGCATGGCATCACCATGGCGGAAAATATGAAAGACGACGAATACTACTTCCCGAATATGGTTGTGGGTATGATCGGCGTGGCCGAACAAACCGCACAGATCGACAGCATTTCACAAAAACTTGCCGACTACTACGAGGAAGAGGTGGATAATATAGTGAAAGGACTTTCATCTCTGATGGAACCGCTTATTATGGTGATTTTGGGAGCCGGTGTCGCTTTTCTGGTGATTGCCGTAATGGAACCAATATTATCCGCTTCCGACCTGGCCGTTTAATTATTCAAAAAAAATGCTTGCATTGAACAAATTTTGTATGCTATCTTTAACATGCAAATTATTTTATAAAACAAAAACAAAAATGAAAAAGACTACCAAAAGCGCTTTTCATCGCGGTTTTACCCTCATCGAGCTGATGATTGTCATCGTCATTCTCGGTATTTTGATGGGTACCATTTTACCGCGTTTGTCCGGCGCACAGGGCCGCGCCCGTGACACAGGACGTGTGGCCGACCTTAATTCCATTGCCCAGGCATTGGAACTTTATTACGATGATTTCGGTCAATATCCTGCAAATGCTGTTGATGGAACACCTGATTGTATCGCAACCGCAAGCCTACCTGCTTTCGATGTTTTTAAAACCTATTTCAAAGCTGACAATACACCAACACCTCCTTCATCTAGTGAGATAGTTACTTTTGATGGTGTAACTTGTACCGGAAGCTACATGTACGTTGCTCTTGACAGCAAAGGAGCTACTGATCAGGCATATGCAGTGATTGCAAATGTAGAAATCGCACCTAAAGGTAATATGATTATTGACAACGGACTCACAACTCCGGCAATTGCAACCGCATGGACACACGGTGTTACTTCGTCCATCAATGATGTATTAGGTGCTATTAATGCAGATGCTGATAAACTGGTTCAAGCCGATGAAGAAGATTCTGATGGAGATAGCACGGTTTATGTTGTATCTAGCGGAACCTAATACTTCTCAGGTAATCAAAAAAACCCCGCCAATTGGTGGGGTTTTTAGTATCTGAGTTTCTTATTCCAGTTCTTTCAGGATTTTCTGGGCGCTGACCTTACCTATTCCATCAATGCCCTCAAGGGCTTTCAGGTCCATACCTTTCAAATCGGCCAGTCCGGCATAACCGGCGGCTTCAAGTTTGGTAATAACCGCCTTGGTCAGCTTGCCCCATTCGCCAGTCTTAGTTCCGACAGAGGCGGGCTCACCCTCTTCTTTTTTAATAGATTCTTCAGCAGCCTCCAGTTCCTTTTCGGTGGCGGCCGCTTCCAGTTCCTTATCTTCAATACGTCTGCCGGCCGTAGGACGATCGGATTTCATGAGCTCTTTAAGTTTTTCCTTAAAGGCGGGGAGTTGTTCAAGGTTATATAAATCAAGTTCGTAACCGGTCAGGTCGGAGGCCAGACGGACATTCTGCCCCTGTTTGCCGATGGCCATAGGCCGTTCGGATTCCTCCACAAACACGGCGGCGCGCTTGGGAACTTTAGGGTCTTCCCCGGCGTTCACAATGATCACCTCGGCAATCTTAGCCGGCTGAAGGGCGGTGGCGATGAATTCCTTGGGGTCTTTGGTCCACTCAATAATGTCCACGCGCTCACCGTTCAGCTCATTCATCACCGCCTGAATACGCACACCTTTTTGCCCGATGCAGGCGCCGACGGGGTCGATCTTATCATTTTCCGCCCACACGGCGACCTTACTGCGGGTTCCTGGGTCGCGGGCGATGGATTTTATTTCAACCTCGCCCTCGGCAATTTCGGGAATCTCCATTTCGAGCAGTCTAACCACCAGATTAGGATGCGTGCGCGAAATAGAGAGCTGAGGGCCTTTACTGGTGTGCACAACCTTATCCAGATAAACTTTAATGCGCTTTCCGTTGTAATATTTTTCGTTCTGAATCTGGTCGCGGTGCCCAAGCATCACGTTATGCTTTTCAATCTGGATGTGCACGACGCCGTTTTCCACGCGCATCACCTGAGCGGTCATGATTTCGTTCTCACGATTTTTGAACATTTCGTAAAGCGCGTCACGCTCCGCCTCTTGTAGGCGCTGAAGAATGACCTGCTTGGCGGATTGAGCAGCAATACGGCCGTATTCCAGAGGGGTTACATCGATTTTGATGATGTCGCCGATCTCCACATCTTTTTTCATCTTCTGAGATTCTTTTAGTGAAATCTCGATGTTAGGATTCTCGACTTCCTCTACAACTTCCTTTACAAGCAGAACGGTAGCAATGTCGCTGTCATCCTGGAGCACGATTTCGATTTCCTGTTCTTTATTCCCGAAATCCTTTCGGTAAGCGGTCGCCAGCGCCGCTTTAATGGTTTCGATCACGCGTTCGTAAGGAATATTTTTTTCATCACAAATCTGATGGATGGCGGCAAAAAATTGTGGTTTCATGGCATCTTGGTTACAAAGAAAGGTAGGCCTGTCAAGCCCTACATCATTTAAAGTATACACAAAAAGGATCCCAAAGGCAAATTCTTTTTTTGTATACACTGCCCCCTCCGAGGGTATCCCTCCTAAGCACACTATACAAATAGATGTCTCAGTGACATCAATTTATACTGTTTGAGAAAATGAAATAGCTAAACTAAACCAAGTTAAAGACTTTATTGATACAAAAACATGTCAAAAAGACATTAATTTGTATAGTGCTCAAAAAGAGGGTAGAGGCAGCATGTTATCGAAGCTTCCGAAAAATCGTTGAGTCGACAAAACCTCGGTTCTTTAAAAAATTCACCAATTTCTGTCTGCGTTTTCGTTCATCATTTTCATGCAAGACCCGCTCTTTTTCGGCAATGGCCTCTTCAATCGCCTTTTCCTCGCTCCAATCAGCGTTCAGGAGCGCTTGCTCTACCATATCCTGATCAAGACCGCGCTTCCTGCATTCCATCATGATTTTAAAGCGGCCGATGGGCTTTTGAATCAGATGATGCACATATTCTTCGGTAAAGCGCCGGTCATTCAAAAGCTGTACCCGTTCCATTTCCTCAAGTGCAGTCAGTATCGTTCCGCGGTCGTCGGGAAATTTCTCACTTAATTTACGCAGCAGCTCGGCTTTACTGTGACTGCGTATTTCCAGTTTTCTTAAAGCGGATTCCCAGATTTGGTCGTAGGTACTTTTCACGCTAAAATAAAAGCATGACTCCGGAGAAAAGTCCAAAAGAACGTGATGGTATCAAATTAAAACCGCTTAGCGGCAGGTTTTTTGACATTAAGCCGGCCAAATCAGGCAATAACCCACCCAGGTTTATCCGGCACGGAGATTTTTTCCGTTTTGCCATGGTGACTCTCATCGCATTTTTGATTTTGGGGCTTGGAAACGTCTATGTCCTGGGGCGCGATATGGTTTTTGAAAGTCAGGAGGCGGCCTATGACGGTTACGAAAATATTAAAATGGGCATGGATAGTCTGCTGGCCAGGGACGCCGCCAAAGCGAAGGAATATTTTTCAAAAGCGGAATCCTCGTTTTACGAACTCAGTCAGACCGCTGAGCCTTTGACTTCGCAAAAAAATCACCTTCTGGCCGAGAGTCTTTATCTGGACACCGCGGACAAACTGATCAAAAGCGCGCTGGAAGTGACGCAGATCGGGCAGCAGCTGGCCGAGTTGATGCAGGGCTTTTCCGAGCTCCCGCAGGCGGCCCTGTCGGTGGCTGGCGGAGGGGACGGGGGCCTCATTGAGGCGCTTCAGGAGCGTAAGGCATCGCTTGATGAGATTCTGGCCCTGGCCGCTTCGCTCCAGCGAAAAATGACCACACTGAACGATCGGGTGCTTCCTCATGAGCTTCAAAATAAGATTGTCTCGGCCCGCGGTCAGATTGGCCGACTGATAGCAGGGCTTTTGGAAGTGGACGCTAATTTTGATGTCGTTCTGCGCCTGTTGGGTGATCAGGTGCCTCATCGCTATCTGGTTTTATTCCAGAACAATCACGAACTGCGTGCCACGGGCGGGTTTATCGGCAGTTATCTGATTGTGGATGTGAACGATGGCAGGATTGCCAAAATGGAGGCCAAAGACGTTTACGAAACCGACGGCCAGCTGGGCGATGTTGTCGAGCCGCCGCCCGGAATCGATCGTGTGGCTGACCGGCTTTATATGCGCGATGCCAATTACAGTCCCGATTTTCCGACCAGTGCGAAGGAAGTCATGTGGTTTTTAGAACACAGCAAAGGGCCGTCGGTCGATACCGTCATCGCCATCGACCAGAGCGTGATCGAAAGCCTGCTTGAGCTGACCGGCCCGCTGGTGCTTCAGGGCTTTCCCTTTCAGGTAAAGGCCGAAAACTTCAGCGATATTGTTTCGTTTTATACCGAGGCCAAACTCAGTGAAACCGCCACCCCCAAACAACTCCTTTTCGATCTGATTCCGGCTTTTCAGAAGAAGCTGGGAAATCTGGAAAACATTGAAAACCTGCTTGGTCTTGGCATTCGGCTGCTTGAAGAAGGCCACGTGCAGGCCTATTCCGCTGATCCGAAAGTGCAGAATTTGATCGTCCGGGCGGGCCTGGACGGAGGCATGACAAAGGCAGAAGCGAAAACAGATTATCTTTCCGTCATCACCACAGCCATTGGCGGAAACAAGAGTGATCAGTATATCAAAACCGAACTGCATCATCGCAGTGTGGTCGGCAAAAAAGGGCAGATTGAGGATGAGATGACCATCAAAAAAACCCACACTTTTTCTGAATCGGACGCAGCGAAAATTAAAGAATCAATCGCCCGATACGGCACAGGCAAGCTGAACGAAGAATCCCTGCTTTTTATTCTCGGTCAGGGGCCAAATATTGATTATATGCGGGTCTACGTGCCCAAAGGCAGCCTTCTGCAAGATGCCTCAGGAATCGACACGTCCGCCATCGAGGTTTCTGAAGACCTTGGCTATACGGTTTTTGCGTTCACAAACGGACCCATCAAGGTGGGGGAGTCAAAAGAGGTGACCCTGCGCTACCTACTCCCATTCAGGCTTTCCTTCAGTCTCTTCGACAATTATCAGTTAATTGCCGAGCATCAGGCCGGCGCCCAGAATATGACCCTGAAAAAAGAATTGATAACCCCCGATAGCCTGACTATTACTGAGAATTATCCGCTTTCAGATGACGCTTTTTCCCTCACGCACGTCATCGAAACTGAATTTGACCGCAATCGGATTTTTATATCAGCTATTCGCTCTGGTACTTAGGCGGATCGTCAGAGGTGGGAGTATCCCTTAGCTTTTATTTTGTTGTTCAACCACTGTGGCCGTATTTGGCGCAAATCGGACAGGCGTCCTTTTTGTGTCGCAGAGCGGGGCAATGTTCACGCCCAAAAAAAATCATCTGAAGATGAAGTTTGCGCCAGCGCTCTTTGGGGAATACTTTTTTCATATCCCGTTCCGTTTGCGTCACGGACTTTCCATTGCTCAGTCCCCAGCGATGGGCGAGCCGATGAATATGAGTGTCCACCGGAAAAGCGGGCTGATTAAAGGCCTGGGCCATAACCACCGAAGCCGTTTTATGGCCAACGCCCGGCAGACTTTCCAGTTCGGCAAAACTCGCAGGTAACCTGCCGCCAAACTCTTCCGCCAGAATCTTACTGAGAGCCTTAATATTCTTTGCCTTGGCAGGGGATAGGCCAATCGGCTTGATGATTTCACGAATCTTTTTTACCGGTACCTTCATCATCTTTTCGGGCGTGTCGGCCAGCTTAAAAAGTGCCGGCGTGATCTTATTCACCACTTTATCCGTCGCCCTTGCTGAAAGAAGCACTGCCACTAAAAATGTGAAGTGATTATTTTGCTTATGTTTAAGCGGAATCGGTGTTTTCGGATAAAGTCTGTCCAAAATCTTCATAATCCCCTCAGCTTTATGCCTTTTGGTCATGCGCGTTTAGCTAATTCTTCGTAAAGAGCTTTCTCCATCGCCTCATAAGGCGCGGGCCTGTTAAACCAAATCACAAACTGGTCGGCCGCCTGATGCAGGAGCATTCGCTCGCCGCTGATTGTCTCGGCGTCCGCCTTCTTCGCTTCTTTTAGTAACTGGGTCTGGATCGGATGGGTAATAATATCCATCACCACAGAACCCTTTTTGATCTGGTCGGCCTTAAGCAGACTTTCGTCGGTGTTCGGGAACATGCCTACGGGCGTGGCATTCACAATAATGTCAAATCCTGCGTCCTTAATCTTACGGAATTCGATTGTTTCAACGTCAAATTGCTTGGCCAAAGCTTTGGCCTTTTGCACCGTACGATTGAAAATGTGAACTTCTACGCCGAATTCCCTCAGTCCGTAAATAATGGCCCGCGCAACACCTCCGGCACCGAGTACCAGTGCCTTTTTCCCTTTAATTTTCGCCTTTTCCTGAAGCGCTTTAATAGCTCCGGTGACATCCGTGTTATAGCCGTTCAGATTGAAATCTTCGTTTTTCACCGTGTTCACAGAAGAGACTTCTTTCGCCAGCACATCCAGATTATCCATGTAGTCCATAATGGCTTCCTTGTAGGGCATGGTTACACTAAAACCGGCAATGCCCTTCAGGTCCGTTTCATAGCAAAAATTGGCCAGGTCTTCCGGATTTCCTTGGTCAATGTCAAAAAGCCTGTACTCGGCATCAATCCCTTCCGCCTTAAGCGCCGCGTTATGCATAGCCGGACTCAATGAATGCCCTACTGGATGACCGACAATGCCGTAAATCTTAGTCATTGAAAGGTTTCAGATGCTATTCTTCCCACAATTTTTTACTTGATAGCTTTTTTTCGCCAAGCAGGGTTTTCATTTTTTCCACAATCCCTTCATATGGAACGATTTCCTGACTGCCCTTTTCCATGTTTCGCAGAATAATAGTACCTTCCTGCACTTCAATTTGCCCTAAAATCAGGCTATATTTGGCATTCAGTTTGTCAGCCAGCCCCATCTGCCCCTTCATCGAAGACTTACCGATGGCGCCCACAGTGTTTATGCCAAGGTTCCGAAGCTCGTTGATGAGCGAAAGAGACTTCTTTTTAGCCACCAGTCCCAGTTGGGCCACAAAAACCTCTACCTTGTCTTTGTTGGGCGGCCGAATACCCGCTTCCTTCATATACTCCACAATGCGCTCCATGCCTGCCGCGTAACCGATAGCGGGGGTGCTTTCGCCGCCCATCAGTTCCACCAGTCCGTCATAGCGCCCGCCGCCGCCGGTTGCATTCTGCGAGCCTTCCTTCTTGCTCCAGAATTCAAAAACGGTGTGGGTATAGTAATCCAGTCCGCGGACCAAAGTGGGATTGAGTTCATACTTAACCCCAAGTTCAGTCAGATATTCCTGAAGGAGGCTGAAATGTTCTTTGCTTTCCTCGCTCAGCACGCTTTCAAGTTTTGGCGCCATAGAAGCCAGAATCTGACAGTCTTCCTCTTTGCAGTCAAGCAGGCGCATAGGGTTTTCATACATACGGCGTTTGCAGTCCTCACACAAACTACGTTCTTTACCGGTGTAATAGTTCACCAGATCTTCGCGGTATTGCTTGCGATCTTCGCTGCTGCCGATGGTGTTCAGCTGAAGGGTCAGACGATCCGCGATACCCAGATCATAATTGATGCGGTGAGAAATATAGATCACCTGCGCGTCGATAGCCGGATCGGATTCACCCAGCACTTCAAAGCCGAACTGATGAAACTGCCTGTAGCGGCCTTTCTGGGGGCGATTGTAACGGAAATGAGGCTCGATGTAATAAAATTCCACCGGTTTGGGAAGGTTACTCAGACCGTGTTCCAGATAAGCCCGCACCACTCCGGCCGTTCCCTCGGGTTTCAGGGCGTATTTTTTCCCGCTTTTGCTTTCAAACAAAAACATCTCCTTTTCCACTATGTCCGAACTCTCCCCGATACTTCTTTTAAAGACTTCCACGTCTTCAAATATGGGCGTGGAAATACGCCGAAAACCGGCTCTGCGGCAATGATGCCTGACAACTTTTTTGATAAAGGAAAAATAGAGGTGATCATCGGGCAGAATATCGTGAACACCTTTGGGCGATTGGTATCTTGGATTGGACATAGGAAAATATAAGAAGGACTTAAATCATCCTACCACAAATTTTTTCTGACGCAAAGATCACTTATTTACTTCAGCAGCCAGAACCTGTCCGTCCAGACGTGGTTTCCATTTGATTCCCTGCTTCAGTCCGTAAAGCCGTGAAGTTTCAAAAAGGGGAATGCCGATCAGGTCTTCATCCACTTTGTCACCGATCTCCTGTAAGAGCGCAAGCCTCTTTTGGGGGTCCATTTCGGCGCGGCTTTCAAAAATAAGTGCGTCTACTTCGGGATTTTTGTATCGGCCATTATTCAGGGGGCCCAATGAATACACAAAAGATTCAAAAAAACCGCCGGCATCCCCGTCTTCGGCACGCCAGCCGATTAAGAAAAACTGCGATTCATTACGACCGATTTTAGTGAGCAGATCATTCGGTTCAACCGCATTCGCCTTAACCGAAAAGCCCGCTTGTCGCAATTGACTGACCAGATATTCACTCAGGGTCTGATAGGTGCTCAGGTAGTCAAAACTCAGCCTCTCCAGACGTTTGCCGAACAAATCACGCGCTTCCTTTTCCGGATCGTATGAATAGGCGGGGATATTCTGGTTGTAACCGAATACGCCCGGCGCAATAAACTGGTTATTGCGTCGTACAAAGTGATTGCCGATGATTTCAATACGTTCTGGATCGATAAGGCTGCGGACAGCTTCCCGGATAGTCCGATCCTTAAAAAGCGGGTCATCCATTTTGAACATCAGAAAGTTCACTTCCAGTCCGTATTGGCTGATCACCTGAGCCGGAGGAAGCTTTAGCGCCTGCTCCGCCCCCAGGCCAACCAGAATATCAATATCACCGTCTTCAAACATTTTATTGCGCTCTGTCCGGTTGGTGACCACTACGTACCGCGCTTTTTGAAATTCCGGTATTTGCCCCCAGTAGGCGGGAAATGCCTTTAGAGATAAATGATCCCCCGGGACCCATTCATCAAGTTCATAAGGGCCGGTGCCTATATTATCCTCTCTGAAAATAAACACTTTAGTCAGTTTACTCAGAAGAAGCGGATCGGGAGAGTGAGTGGTTATGATAACACGGTTATCGTCCATAACAGTAATATCCTGTATGGAATTGATGTAAGCTGCAATCTGCACATTGCCGGAACTTTTGGCTTTTTTAAAAGCTTCTACAACATCATAAGCGTCAAAAGGACTGCCATCATGAAACAGAACCCCCTCTCTCAGCCGGAACTCCCAGCTGGTTTGGGTCAGGCTTCCCCAGCTGACCGCCAACGCGGGTATGATTTTTAAGTTGCTGTCAAAGGCCACAAGTCCTTCATAAATGTTCTGAATACGCGTGGCGTTATTCAGATTCAGGCTGTAAGGAGAAACATCCGTCGCCGCGGTGCTCATAACAATCTTCAGGGTGTCTTTTTCCTCGCTGGGAAAAATGAAATCACGAAAATAAAACAGGCCTGCACCCAGGGTGATAAAAATAACGACAACAAATACTATCTTTTTCATTTTTCTTTTTGGAACGGAATTATTCCGTGGATCATTGTAGCAGAAAAAGGCCGCCTGAAAAAACACTCGTATTCTTCAGCTGGCGAAATGACGATTACAAAGCGGATGCCTGTGTCGTTACCGCCGGAGCGCCGGGTGTCGCCGATTTGAGGGCGCCAAGGGCTGTTTTAGCTTCCTCGAGAGTACTATATACCGTAATGATTTGCGTTATGCCGACGACTTTCAGGATGTCCAGAATATTAGGTTTGGGGCCGATGATTGAAACGGAACCGCTTTTGGCGCTTATCTGGGTAAACCAGTCGGTCACATAACCGATTGATTTGGAGTTCATATATTCAAGTTCCGAAAAATCAAGAAGCAAGACCGGCTCAGCCATCTCAGTAATGACCTGATAGATCTTTTTTGCCTCATGGTCCACATTGGTTTCGTCAAGCTGACCTTTAAAGTTGATAAGCTTTGCCTTCCTTGTGCCAAGTGTTAGGTCCTGAAAGGTGATTTGAATGTCTGACATGGTGTATTTATTAATTAGTCACTTTTTTAAAGCTGCTCATTGGCATCAATATATTTGATTGCGTGAGCCGTGAGGCCGCCGTCTTCATTGTCGGTAAACTCAACCTTATCCGCCCAATTGGCCACGATCTGAGAAAGTCCGCGTCCGCGGATGCTGGTAATGGTCGTCGGGTCGATATTCTTATGTGATTCCAGGTACTGCATCATGTCGGCGGCCGACATTTTACTTGAGCCGGTACCCGTGTCTTTTACAAATACCTCAATATATTTATTCTTTTCACTGACAAAAGTAATGGTGATGTTTTCACCCACGGCGGAACCAAATTCAATCGCGTTGTTGGTCAGTTCATCAACCACCGATTGCAGGCGGTAAGCCCATTGCTGAGAGAAGCCGGTCATATTCTGGGTAATTGTCATAGTAAAATCACGGATGCCGGCCATAAAATAAGCGTTCGTGGGCAGAATAATGGTGATTTTAAGCGGAGCTTCCTGACTGGTAGGATCGTTACTTTTGCTTAGCACACTTTGCTCTGCCGTATGACCTTGTGTTGGAGCTGGATTTTGATCCATTGGCTGATAAGTTTTATTATCAGTCTATTATATCACTTTCTAAGCCTTTTTACAAGGGTTTATTGCGCAAAATCCGCTGATCCGATAAGCCGGATATTGGCAAGGGGCCATAAAACAACAAGAACCCTCCCGCTGATATTAGCTTCAGGTACAAAAGGAAAAGCCTCCTGAGTGATGGGCTCCAGCCAGCTGCGGCTGTCGTTGCTGTGATTACGGTTATCTCCCATCACGAAATAGTGGTCATCGGGAACTTCATACACGTTCTGGCGTTGTTTTTGGCTTATGTAAGTCCGGTTCAGATTTTCGGAATTCAGAAACCCCTCGTCGATCTGCCAAAAGTCCTCATCGCCGGGTCTTTTCAGGTAAACCCGCCCGTTGTCGAATTTGACAGTATCGCCCGGTATGCCGATAATTCTCTTCACAAAGTATTCCGGCCCCTTTGAATCATAAACCCTCAGCGCGTAAACCTTATTCGCCTCCCCCTCAAAAGTGACAATGCTTTCACTGTAGTCGCTTTTGCTTACCTGAAGGTTTTTCACGCGTTCCCAGTCTGTTTGTTTAACGAGGCTTCCGGGAACATCTTCCTGCGGCGCGTAGTAAACCAGGTCGCCCACGCGCACCTTCTCTTTGCAGAACCAGAACATTTCCAGAATCCTGTTTGCGCAATAATCAGCATCCTTCGTTTTAATAAGCTCCGAGAAATCAAAAGTTCCCACTCCTGAAGCTTTCACTCTGGTCAATTCCTCAAATTTGGGGGCGTCTTTGCTGGTCGCTGGCGGCAAGAAAACAATAGGGTCACCGCGATCAATATCACCCAATAAATAGCTGATTTTGTCGATGAGGATAAACTCCTTATTTTCGAGGGTATCCGACATGGAAGACCCCACTACACGGAAGGGGGAAATCAGAAAACTGCGGATCAGCACAACCAGAATAATGATGACCACCGCATTGTAAATGATGTCCACCAGAAAAAGACCTGTTTCACGCAGAAATTTTCTGAAATTCGAAGATGGCGCTTTGTTTAAATCCATACCCTGATAAAGTAGCCTGTACAGATTATCGGGTTTGACGGGCATTTACAAGGCTAGTTTTTTTTGAAATACTGGCGACAGTAAAGCCAAAAACAAATGATTATCGATAAGCTTATCTTTCAGAAGCACCTCGAAAAGGGTGAAACAGTGCTTTTTGCCGCCCATAAACACTGGGTGGAGTTTTTACCTCCTTTTATTCGAATTTTGTTTTTCGGCTTCCTGTTGCCATGGGGCTTCTATTTATTAGGTTTCAGAAGCAGTCTTTTTGTTACCATAGTGGTTGTCTGGACCGTACTTGCCGCGGTCAGGCTGCTTTATGATCTTATCGACTGGTATTCTGATGTCTGGCTTTTTACGAACATGAGCATCATTATTGTGGAGTGGCATGGTCTTTTTTCAAATACCTCCCAGCGAATTGGTTACGAAGATACAGAGGGTGTAGCCTTTATCATCAGAGGGTTCTGGGGAACGATTTTAAGGTACGGGGACATCACGCTAAGAGTGATTTCCGGTTCTCATGTGCTACTGAAGAATGTGAGATCTCCCAAGAAGGTGGAACTGGCACTTATAAAACATCAAGGCAGCTACCTAAATAGCCGCGAAATGGCTGACGCAGGCGGTCTTAAACAAATGCTGTCTCAGATGGTAGCCCACCACCTTCGTCACAAGAAGTAATTTTTATTTACATTTTGATAATTTGATTTAAACTAAAGATCGAGGAGCGACTCCATCACGCCTTGGCGGGATGAAACAAAAAAACAAAAATAAATGAAATTTATCGTCACTGTAATTCTGATTTTTGTGATAGCGGATGTGCTGATAGTAAGTTACGTCCTTTTCCGGCATTTTCGCAAAAAAATGAGCAGGGCGATGATCGATGAAATTCAGACGGAATGGAAAAAAATCATAAGGGAAACGGATTACAGGCAGGCCATTATGGAAGCCGACAAATTGCTTGATTATGCCCTTATGCGTATGGGCTATAAAGGGAGTTTGGGGGCGAAGCTCAAAAAAACCCCAAATCTTTTCCGAAAGATCAACGATGTCTGGGCGGCGCATAAAATTCGCAACAACATTGCCCATAAAATCAATTACATGGTGGATGAAAAAACCTACAAAGATACCATGTTAAAGTTTAAACAGGCGTTTAAAGACCTTAAAATATTCTGACCACGTATGATACTGGGAATAACCGGAAAAAGCGGAACCGGCAAACATACTGCCGCAAAATTCTTTGAGCAGAAGGGGTGGAAAGTGCTTGATGCAGACAAAATCGCTCATAAACTTTACCGCCCTTATCAGCGGATCTGGCGGGAAGTAGTCGACTTTTTTGGAGAAAGAATTCTGACCAGAGATGACATTATTGACCGGCAGAAATTAAAAAAAATAGTTTTCGGCAAAGGACCGGAAGCCGAAAAGGCCCTGAAAAACCTGAATGATATTGTCCATCCGGAACTGAAGAGGTATCTCAAAGACGAAATATATTACATGAGGAAGAAGAAAGCGAATACAGTTGTTGTGGCGGCTCTGTGGAAAGAACTGGATCTGTTTAAGCTTTGTGATTCTGTGCTGCTCATCAGGGCCGGTGATGCGCTTGCCTACGAACGCATTCATAAGCGCGATGGAATCGATTATGACATGTACGAGGCAGCAACCAAAAATTATAAGGAACCCGAAAATGCGCAGGTAGTCATAGTTAACGAAGGCAGTTTTCAGGATTTTTACCGTGAACTTAACAAACTGCCGCAGAACCTTACGTAGAAATTGCAAATTTAAAAATCATTAAATATTAAAGTATACTCGCTATGTTGAGTAATCACGCCTATGGAATTTGAGCCCGTCATCGGACTGGAAGTGCACTGCCGGATTTCAAGTAAAACCAAAATGTTCTGCCGCTGCAGTAACGATATTTTTAATGCCAAACCCAATACCCACGTTTGCCCTGTCTGCATGGGCTTTCCGGGAATGCTCCCGCTTTTGAACGAAGAAGTGGTAAAGAAGGGGATTCTGGGCGCCCTGGCGCTCGGTTGTGAGATCCCTGGGTTTTCTAAAATGGATCGGAAAAGCTACTTTTATCCCGATTTACCGAAGGGTTTTCAGATTTCACAGTACGACCTGCCCGTTAGCGTAAAGGGTGGCATCACCATCGCTCTTTCGGATGGCAGTACCAAACGGATCGGCATCACCCGCCTGCACCTTGAGGATGACGCCGGCAAACTGACCCATACGGCCGGCGGCACTTTGGTCGATTTCAATCGCTCGGGCACGCCCCTGATGGAAATTGTGAGTGAACCGGATCTTCGCAGTACCGAAGAAGCCAGCTTGTACGCCCGCCAGCTCCAAAAAATCATGCGCTATGTGGGAGCGTCCGACGCCGATATGGAAAAGGGCATGATGCGTTTTGACATCAATGTTTCTCTTCGGCCCAGGGGACAAAAAGAATTCGGAGTGCGTTCCGAAACCAAGAACCTCAATTCCTTCCGAAGCCTGGAAAAAGCGCTGGATTATGAAATCAAGCGACAGACTGAAATCCTGGAAAGCGGCGGCACCGTGGTGCAGGAAACCCGTGGCTGGGACGACAATAAAGAAGTCACAATTTCCCAGCGTGGCAAGGAGGAGGCCGCTGATTACCGCTATTTCCCCGAACCGGATATTCCGCCCATCGTGGTAACGCGTGAAATGGTGGAGGAATTGAAAAAACAGATTCCCGAGTTGCACGATAAAAAGGCTGACCGCTATCAGTCCGAACTGGGCCTCCCTGCTCAGGATGCCCACCAGCTTTCACACGACGCCGCACTGGCGGCCTATTTTGAAGCCGCTCTGGAAGTATCAGGCGAGCCCAAAAAAACCTCTAACTGGCTCCTTTCCGAGCTTATGGCCCTCTTAAATGCTGACGGACTTTCGATTTCCGAAAGCAAACTGGCCCCCGAAAATCTCGGCAAACTCGTTAAACTTATAGAAGATGGCGCCATCACAGGAAAAATCGCCAAAGACATTTTTAAAGAAATTTACGAAGGCAATTTGGATCCTGAAAAAGCAGTGGAAGAAAAGGGGCTGAAAGTGATGTCTGATACCGGTGAACTGGAAAAAATATGCCAGCAGATTATCGACCGAAATCCGCAGATCGTCGCGGACTTCAAAGGCGGCAAAGAAAAAGCCCTGAGCGGCCTTGTGGGCCAGGTTATGGGTGTCACCGGGGGTAGCGCCAATCCTAAATCAGTAAATGAGATTCTGCGTAAATTGCTTGCTGAGTCAACTTTATAAACTGGCTGAATTAAGCCAAAAATGCTATAATAAATAAGAATTTAAAATTAAATCAAATGCCACTAATTCCAACCGTTATAGATAAAACGCCTCAGGGCGGAGAAAGAGTCTACGACATTTACTCCCGTCTTTTAGAAGAGCGCATTGTTTTTCTTGGGTCAGCCATCAACGATGAGGTGGCTAATACGGTGATCGCTCAGCTGCTTTTCCTGGAAAAAGCGGACTCCGGCAAAGACATTACGGTTTACGTGAATTCTCCCGGCGGCTCCGTTTCCGCGACACTGGCTATGTATGATACGATGCAGCTCGTTAAGTGTGACGTTTCCACGGTTTGCATGGGTATCGCGGCTTCAGGCGGTTCGATTATTCTTATGGGCGGAGCCAAGGGGAAGCGCTTTATTCTGCCTCATTCCGAGGTGATGATTCACCAGCCTTTAGGCGGCACCGAAGGCCAGGCGACCGATATTGCCATTCATGCCGACCACATAATTCAGACCAAAAAACTGCTGAACGAAATGATCGCACGACACACCGGTCAAAAACTGGATAAAGTCGAAAAAGACACCGAACGCGATTACTTTATGCGGGCCAAGCAGGCACTGGATTACGGTATTGTAGACAGAATTATTGAGAAGAGGAAGGGGTAGGGGGGAAGAGTAATCTTCTGTTATACTTGGCTCATGTTTGAGCTTAGGCAAAAATCAGGTAAGGCAAGGCGCGGTATACTCAAAACCGCCCACGGGGAAATCCAGACCCCCTTTTTCATGACGATTGCCACTGCGGGGGCCGTGAAAGGCCTGCTTCCCGAGGAAGTGAAAAACTTAGGCGGACAAATTCTTCTGAGTAACACCTACCACCTGCATCTGCGGCCTGGCGAAGAGGTTGTGGAAAAAGCAGGTGGACTGCATAAATTTATGAACTGGGACGGGCCGATTTTAACTGACAGCGGCGGATACCAGGTCTTTTCGCTGGCAAAAATCCGCAAGCTCAAAGCCGATGGGGTTGAATTCCAGTCTCATCTGGATGGTTCCAGAATCTTTCTGACCCCCGAAAAGGCTATTGAAATCCAGCAAAAGCTGGGCGCTGACATCATCATGTGTCTGGACGAATGCCCCGGGGCGCACGAAGAGCGAGCGTACGTCAAGAAGTCTCTTGAACTGACCACCCGCTGGGCCAAACGCTGCAAGGACTACCATGAGATACACAAAGACAAGTCCATGCTTTTTGGCATTGTACAAGGTGGCATGCACTCCGACCTTCGCAAAGAATCAGCCAAGCAGTTAACTGAAATCGGCTTTGACGGCTATGCCATCGGTGGCCTTTCGGTTGGTGAGCCGAACGAGGTGATGTACAAGATGCTCGATGAAACCTTGCCGGAGTTACCCGAAGACAAACCCCGCTATTTGATGGGCGTTGGCACCCCCGAAGACATTCTGGAAGCTGTGGAGCGGGGGATCGACATGTTCGACTGTGCCCTTCCTACCCGCAACGCCCGTCATGGTTATCTTTTTACTTCCAAGGGTGTGGTCAGAATAAGAAACGAAGCTCACAAAGAAGACTTTGCCACTCTCGACCCCGATTGCGGTTGTTACACCTGCAAAAACTATACCCGCGCCTACCTGCGTCACCTGTTTATATCGGCTGAGCCGCTCAGTTTAAGGCTGAACACCCTGCACAATGTAGCCTTTTATCTGAATCTGATGAAAAAGATCCGGGAGGCGATAGGGAAGGATCGGTTTGGGGATTTCAAAAAGGCATTTCTGGCTACTGCAAAAAGTTCTTAAGGCCTTCAATATCGCTGATTTCAGTAAGGTTCTTGACGCGGTTCAGGGTTTCTCCGATGTCCGTGAAGCTGAAACCCATCGTGTTTCTCAGATAGTCCATAAGGTAATATACGCCCCAAATCGGCAGAATAACGAGAATAAAGAAAATCAGAAGACCGAATACGCCACGAATAATGGCCATACGGTGAAGGCTCTTCTGGTATTTCAGAATGGCGTCCACTTTTTCTTCCAGGGTCATGTCTTCAGTCTTTTTTCTCATTGATGATTTTAATGTTAGCTTCCGTTACATCTTTTTCCGGCATCACGCTGGGCGCGCCCAGCACAAGGTCTTTGGCTTTCTGGTCTTTGGGGAAAGCGATCACTTCGCGGATATTCGGTTCGTCGGCAAACAGCATTACCAGGCGGTCAAGCCCCGGCGCGATGCCGCCGTGCGGGGGCGCGCCGTAACTGAAGGCTTCCAGCATATGGCCAAAACGTATTTCAGCGTCTTCGGGAGTGATCTTCAGAATATCAAAAATCTTCTGCTGAAGTTTCTGTTCGTGAATTCTGATACTTCCTCCGCCGACCTCAACGCCGTTCAGCACAATGTCGTAAGCGACCGATCGCGCTTTCTCCGGCTCGGAATCCAGATACTTAAGATCTTCGGTCATAGGGCGGGTAAAGGGGTGATGAACCGCCCCGATTTCACCCGTTTCCTTATCTCTTTCAAAAAGCGGGAATTCATTGACCCACAGGTAAGCGAAAACATCGGGATTTCTCAGCTTGAGCTTGTCGCCGCAGGTCAGCCGGACCTGACCCAGGCTTTCGCAGGCGGTCACAAAGGAATCCGCGCCAAAAAAGACAATATCTCCTTTTTTCGCCCCCGTTTTTTTGGTGATCTCCGCGATCTCCTTTTCCGACAGGAATTTGGTGATGGGGGATTTGATTTCGTTTTCGCGGTACACAAAGTAAGCCAGACCCTTAGCACCATATATTTTTGCCACTTCTTCCATCTTATCAAGCTCACTGCGGGGCCAGTCGGCAATGCCTTCCACTTTAAGCGCCTTGACCACGCCGCCCGACGTGACTGCGTTTTTAAAGACACCGAAACCGCTTTCCGAAACAATATCCGAAATATCCGTCATTTCCATTTTAAAGCGCAGATCAGGCTTATCACTGCCGTAGCGTTCCATAGCCTCCTTCCAGGTGAGAATCGGAAAAGGTTTCTTCTGGATTTTTTTGTGAGGCGCCAGTTTCTCAGTCAGTTTGATAAAAAGCCTTTCCGTTATTTCCATCACGTCCTTTTCCTCCACAAAGCTCATCTCCACATCAAGCTGGGTAAATTCCGGTTGGCGGTCGCCGCGCTGGTCCTCGTCGCGGAAGCAACGGGCCATCTGAAAATATCTGTCAAAACCCGCGATCATCAGTAATTGTTTAAGCTGTTGAGGACTTTGAGGAAGTACAAAAAACTTGCCGGGATACAGACGCGAAGGCACCAGATACTCACGGCTTCCCTCAGGCGTCCCCTTAATCAGAATCGGCGTCTCGATTTCCAGAAAATCTTCTTTATCCATAAAATCCCGGATCATCTTTACCATCTTGTGCCTTAGAATAATGTTCTTCTGCAGGCGCTCATGACGAAGATCAAGGTAGCGGTATTTCAGACGCAGTTCCTCGTTCACACCCTTTTCAATATCGATTTCAAAAGGCGGCGTTTTGGCGTCATTCAGGATTTCGATTTTATCGATATAAACTTCAATTTCGCCGGTACTCATATTGGGATTATTCTGCCCTTCAATTCGTTTTCGGACTTCCCCCGTCACTTTCAGGACGTATTCGGGTCGAACTTTATCGGCAACATCAAGCGCCTTCTTATCGAATTCAGGATCAAAGACAATTTGTGTCAGGCCATAGCGGTCACGGAGGTCGATGAAAATAATTCCGCCATGGTCGCGCCTTCGGTGGACCCAGCCGCTCAGGGTCACTTTTTTGCCGACGTTCTTCGCCGTCAGTTCATTGCAGGTATGTGATCGGTACATTTTTTGAGAGGATTAACCGAAAAAAAGATTACCACAGCCAGGGCAAATACTGAACACTAAAAAACCGACGCCAGCAGGAGGTATATCACTTTTTGGTGTCATTGATATATCAATGATAATCATGGATTTATCAATGATGGTATTTCGGGTATAGGAAGGGGGTAGGCCGATCATGTATTCGGCGCTTACTCAGCAGTGAGGCCCAAAATGGCTTCCATTTGCTCTTTTTCCATAGGTCCGGGCCGCAGAATACGAACCCTGTCATTTTCCAGAGTGATCACGGTAGAAGGCAGGCAGGCACCGTGAATTTCGCCATCAAGCAAAAGATCAGGATAATGTTCGTTATTTTTAAAGACAGAGATCACATCCTGGCAGCTGCAGCAAACAGGCTGGTCCGAAAGATTCGCGCTGGTAGTGATAAGCGGGCCATTAAAAGCCATGAGCAGGTCGTTCGTTTTCGCGTCATAGGGAATGCGGATTCCGACAGTCGGCATTTCAGGAAAAAAGTAATCCGGAATCTTTGGCCCCTTTGGAAGCACGATGGTAATAGGACCAGGAAGCAGTTTCTCGCAAACGGCTTCCGAAAACTCATTGAGCACCGCGTACTGACTGATTTTCGGCTTCAGATAAGCGGGAAGCATAATGCTCATCGGTTTTCCGGCGTCCCGCCCCTTGATCTGCTGCAATCGTTTCAGCGCCGATTCATTCATCAGATCAGCCGCCAGCCCGTAGCAGGTGTCGGCCGGGTGAGCGATAACGCCGCCTGCTTTCAGGACCTTAATCGCTTCTTTAATATTTTCCGCATTGTTTTCAAGGCACTTCATAGTAAACAGTATATCATCTGCAATAAATAATATCATTGCCAACCGTCCGGCATTTCTTTAAACTTCCCTCAAGAAAATGCCGCAAAAAAAGTTCAAAAAAATCGTGCTGCTCGGTTCCGGCGCCTTGAAAATAGGTGAGGCAGGGGAGTTCGATTATTCAGGCAGCCAGGCCATCAAAGCCTTTAAGGAAGAAGGCGTGAAGGTTGCTCTGATCAACCCGAACATTGCCACCAACCAGACCAGTAAGGGGCTCGCTGATAAAATATACTTCCTGCCGGTCACACCTTATTTTGTGGAAGAGGTGATCAAAAAGGAAAAACCCGACGCCATCGCCCTGAGCTTTGGCGGTCAGACGGCCCTGAACTGCGGCGTGGCTCTTTATGAATCGGGCATCATCGCAAAATATAAGCTGACCGTGCTCGGCACGCCGGTCAAATCCATTCAGCTGACTGAAGACCGCGACCTTTTCAAGAAATCCCTCGAGGAAATCGGTGTGAAATCCCCCCGAAGCTACGCCTGCAATTCGATTGCCGAGGCTCATAAGGCGGCGAAGAAAATCGGTTTCCCGCTTATGATACGCGCGGCTTTCGCTCTGGGCGGACTGGGTTCGGGGTTTGCCCACAACAAAGAAGAGCTCGACGCGATTCTGGAAAAGGCCTTTGCCGCGTCGCCCCAGGTACTGGTGGAAGAAAACCTGCGTGGCTGGAAAGAAATCGAATATGAAGTGGTTCGCGACGCGGCGGATAACTGCATCACGGTATGCAACATGGAGAACCTCGACCCGCTCGGAATCCATACCGGCGAATCTATCGTCATCGCGCCGTCCCAGACCCTGAACAACCACGAATACCAGAAGCTCCGCAATATCGCCCTCAAAACCATCCGGCATCTGGGAATCGTGGGAGAGTGCAATATCCAGTACGCCCTCGATCCAAAATCCGCCGACTACCGCGTGATTGAGGTGAACGCGCGCCTGTCCCGCTCTTCCGCACTCGCGTCCAAGGCAACCGGTTATCCGCTGGCTTACGTTGCCGCCAAACTGGGTCTTGGCTACCATTTGCCAGAACTCAGGAACAACGTGACCGGTAAAACATCGGCCTGCTTTGAGCCGGCGCTCGATTATGTGGCCCTCAAAATTCCGCGCTGGGACCTGAACAAATTCCGCAAAGTTTCCGACGAAATTTCGACTGAAATGAAGTCGGTCGGAGAAGTGATGGCCTTGGGCAGGAATTTTGAAGAAGTGTTACAAAAAGGCCTACGCATGATTCAAATTGGCGCTTACGGACTCACAAATCATCCGTTCGCATTTGATAACATAGACGAGGCGGTGCGCATTCCGACACCCCGCCGTATTTTCGCTCTGGCGGAAGCTTTCGATAAAGGTTATGACGTCAAAAAACTCTACAAACTGACCGGAATCGACCCCTGGTTCCTTTCCAAAATCGAGAACATCGCCAAACTGGCCAAAGAGATCAGACGCAAAAAAACCCTGCAAAAAATCAGCCCGGCCGACATGAAAAAATACAAGCAGGCCGGTTTTTCCGATCGCCAGATTGCCGATAGTGTTGGTTCGGAAGAAATGAAAGTGCGGGAGTACCGAAAGAAGCTTGGCATCATTCCTGCCGTCAAACAAATAGACACTCTTGCCGCCGAGTTCCCGGCCAAAACCAACTACCTGTACCTGACTTACTGGGGTGACAAAAACGACATCGAGTTCGGAAAGACAAAAAAGAAGAAGGCTGTCGTGCTCGGTTCAGGGCCTTACTGCATCGGTTCTTCCGTGGAATTCGACTGGTGTTGCGTGAATGCCATCAAAACGCTACACAAATCGGGCTATGAGTCCATCATGATCAACTACAATCCCGAAACGGTAAGTACCGATTATGATGAATGCGACAAACTTTACTTTGACGAGCTCAGTCTGGAACGGGTGCTGGATATTTGTGACAAAGAAAAGCCAAACGGCACAGTGGTTTCGGTGGGCGGCCAGATCCCCAACAACCTTGCGCTGAAGCTCGACAGGGAAGGGGTGAAGATCATGGGAACCGGCGTAAAAGACATCGACCGCGCAGAAAGCCGCGATAAATTCTCGGCCCTGCTCGATAGCCTGAATGTGGATCAACCCCTGTGGAAAGCCTTTACTAAAATTGAGGATGCTTACAGGTTTGCCGAAAAAGTCGGTTACCCGGTACTGGTTCGTCCAAGCTATGTTCTGAGCGGCGTCGCCATGCGGGTGGCCCACACGCATGGCGAGCTCGAGAGCTTTTTGGGAAAGGCGGTGAAAGTGAATACCGAGGCTCCCGTGGTAATCAGTAAATTTGAAGTCGGCGCCCGCGAAATCGAGATGGACGCCGTAGCTGACAAAGGAAAGGTGCTTATCTACGCCATTTCCGAGCATGTGGAAGACGCCGGCGTGCATTCCGGTGACGCCACCATTGTTCTGCCACCACAAAAAACCTATCTGGAAACACTGAGGCGGGTGAAGAAAATCGGAAAAGAGATTGCCAGGGGTCTGAATATTACCGGCCCTTTCAATATTCAGTTTCTGGCCAAAAACAACGAGATAAAAGTCATTGAATGCAATCTCCGCGCCTCCCGCAGTTTCCCTTTTGTTTCAAAAGTGACCGGCTACAACTTTATCGACATCGCGACGAAAGCCATGCTCGGCAAGTCCGATAAAAGCAAACGCTATCAGACTGTGGACCTGGATTATGTCGGCGTAAAATTTCCGCAATTCTCTTTCCCGCGCCTGAAAGGCGCCGACCCCGTGCTCGGCGTCGAGATGGCCAGTACGGGGGAAGTGGCCTGCTTTGGAAATGACCTTGAAGCCGCCTTCCT
>Ga0180007_10001537_pt1 | contig 30973 bp, 29 predicted proteins | sample MM_PC_MetaG_FD_121122 | JGI IMG/M metagenome (GOLD analysis project Ga0180007, IMG submission 121122) | Groundwater microbial communities from the Aspo Hard Rock Laboratory (HRL) deep subsurface site, Sweden - MM_PC_MetaG | ecosystem: Environmental > Aquatic > Deep subsurface > Groundwater... | reverse complement strand
TGCCGGGAATAAAGTCTGCAGCAATCAGGCATGCTGCAGATGCATCCAGATAATTGTTGTAACTGAGTGCTTTGCCTCCCAGCACCTCTGCAGCCCCGAAGCCGGTTCTGGGCCATAAGAAGTGAATCGCTGCCTTCTGGTGCGGGTTTTCGCCGTATCTGAGAGAAGGAGCAATACCCTCTTCAAGCTTGAGTGATACCTGCAGGTCATAGGCTGAAGTAATGGAAAAGGTTCTCGAAGCCATTTCTCTTCTGAACAGAAGATCGTTTCCGTTTTCTCTCAATGTTTTAAGAACCAGCGGGAACACATCGGAGCCGGTGGCGCTGATCACATGCTGCCAATTCTTCGCGGCTCCCCTGGCCATTGTGGGTCCGCCAATATCCACAAGTTCGATAGCCTCCACAGACGACGGGTCCATGTGTTCGGCCTTGTAAAATGGATAGAAATCGACGGCAACAAGATCGAACACCGGTTTGCCCTGACCGGTTCTGTCCTCTCTGTCTTTCCCGCATGCAAGGATTGAGGCGTGAAGCTCAGGATGCAGGGTTTTTACTCTTCCGCTGAGAATCGAACCGAGCCCTGTAATCTCTTCGGTACGGGTAACGGGTATGCCTGCTTTTTCAATTGCCTCTGCAGTGCCCCCCGACGCCCATATCTGCCAGCCCAGTGATAAAAGCCCCCGGGCAAATTCATCGAGGCCTTCTTTATTCCATACACTGATAAGTGCAGTTCTGTTAGTTTCTTTCATCAAGCCACCCCCTGACGCTGCAAAACGGGACGGGTTCTCTTTTGTGTGCGCTACCGGCAAAAAGCTTTGCTATTCTGCCTGAAGCTTCTGGTGATACCGCCTGCGGTCCCAGAACGAAGTACTTTTTAATTTCGCTGTAGGTAACGCCCATTTCTTCTTCATCACTCTGATTCAGCCACAATCCTGCCGACGGAATTCGGTCAATCAGCCACTCAGGCAGTTCCAGATGCCCAGCCAACTCTTTGACTTCGTCTTTCCAGAGCTCGGCAACAGGATGGAAATCAGCCGCACCGTCTCCCCATTTGGTACTGTAGCCTGTCATGGCTTCCGAGTAGTTCCCCGTGCCTGCCACAAGTCTGCCGGCTGAATGGGCATACTCCATTGTCATTCTAAGTCTGGCTTTAGCATTTGCCATGTTCAGTGTGTTACCGGTGTCCAGATCACCTGCCTTTGCAAATGCGTGAAAAACGGGAGTGAGATCAATTTCTTTAACAGAAATACCAAGGTGCTCCGCTATCCGGTGACCATCCCGGGTATCTTCGGGAATGCTTTCGCAGGGCATCACCAGACCGAGCACGTTTTCCGCCCCCAGAGCCCTGACGCACAGTGCAGCCACTACACCGGAATCAATGCCTCCGCTGAGCCCGATCACAACACCTTTTACTCCTGCATTTTGAAGAACTGCTTTTATCCAGAGTGTAATTTTAAGGGTAAGCCCGGAGTTAATTTCACCTGATGTCATTCAGTCTCCTTAACGGGTGCCTGTGCAGGTAAAAGAGAGAGCTTTCTTTCGATAGGATCCGAGTTCTCAACTGAAACAAAGATTTCAGAGCCAGGTCGGAGATCGGATGGAACAAATCTGATATACCGCCTCAATGCCGAAACATGAAGCAGACCTTCCACGGGGACATCGAGCAGTCTGACGAACAGGCCGAAATCTGTTTTGTCTCTCACCACCCCTCTGAAAACTTCACCGCTCCTCCGCGAAAGATAAAGAAGTGCCATCAGTTCAGTTGAAGTTCTTTCAGCGCTGTCTGCCCTTCTTTCCAGAGAAGAGCATATGTCGGCAAGAGAAGGAACAGCAATGGATCTCTCCGGAACAGAGCCTTCTTCGTAACAGGTTATTGCCTGATGAACAATCAGATCGGGATACCTTCGAATGGGGCTTGTGAAGTGCATGTAATCCCGAAGCGCAAGACCATAATGACCCGTGTTTTCAGATGAATAAACTGCTTTCTGCATAGACCTCAGAACTGCATCGCGTACAAGCGGGAACAGAGCAGTGCCCTGGGCACTTCTGACTGCGCTGGACAAGGAAGAAGCAATGGGAGAAAGCTGCCCCGGCATACTGAAACCGTATATTGAAAGAGTTCTCCGGAGTTTTTCAGAAGCTTCCGGTTTCGGATCTCCGTGAACTCTGTAAACAACATCCAGTTCAAGCCACCGGCAGAACTCCGCAACAGCGCTGTTCGCTTCTACCATGAAATTCTCTATCATTCCGTGGGCTATGTCGTCTGGTACCCTGCTGAAACCGTTTGGAAGCCCTTCATCACTGAATTCGGTTCTGAATTCCGATGCGCCAAGATCAACTGCTCCCCGGCGCTCTCTAACTGCATCAAGAATCTTGTTCAGCCGGGCGAACAAAACAAAGTTGTGATCAAGCTCCGGGTCTCCGGACGATTCTCCGGTAAGAATGGCGAGTGCCTCGGTATAGTTGAGCCTCTTCCTGGATCTTATCTTTGAAGAGAAAACGCTGAAATCGGATCTTTTTCCAAGTGCATCATAGTTGATAAGAACCGTTTTTGTAAGCCTTTCCTGATCGGGCTGCAGGGAACATGCTCCGTTGGACAGAGATTCCGGGATCATTGGAATAACCCTGTCGGGGAGGTAAACGCTGGTTCCCCTTTTCTGTGCTTCGTTGTCCACCAGAGAAGATGGAGGGGCGTATGCGGAAACATCAGCTATGTGTACTCCCAACTGATATCCCCCCCCGGGGAGAGCTTCAATGGAAATGGCATCATCAAAGTCTCGGGCATCAATGGGATCTATCGTGAGGGTATAAAGACCGGTAAGATCTTTTCTGGAACTGTGGGGAAGAGGGGCTATGGCCACTGAGTCTGCTTCTTTCAGCACTTCAGCGGGGAAGTCGCCGGGCAGATCCAGATCGGTGCAGATAGAATCTATCAGAGCACCGGGGGAATCAGGTGATCCTATGGATGACAGTAACTGGAGCTTCATGCCGTCTTTACCGTATTCAATATTGCACCCGACAAGATCTCCCTGCCTTATTTCGCTGTCGCCCGTATCAAGCGGGATGTTGCCCGGAATTCTGGGGTCGAGAGGGTCAATGAACCACTTCCCGGATCTCATTCTGGCGATGCCGGCCAGCCGGCTTCGGAATCTCTTGAGAATGTGGATAACTCTGCCCTTGTAGCCGCCTGTGTGAAGAACTGGCTCAAGAAGGCGCACAATTACCGAGTCGCCGTCGAGTGCGCCTGCCATGTTCACCCTGTCTATTTCCACACGGAGCGAATCGGAATCGTCTGCGAAAAGAACTGCAGAGCCGTCAGACCGCATTCTTATCGGACCGGTCTCCATTCCAAGGGTATTCAGAGTGGCGTATCTGCTCTTGCCGGCATGCCAGATGAGGCCCTGTTCAAGCAGTTCCTCCACTGCACCGGTTTTGTCTGGAACATCGGGCAGTCTGCCGTTAATAGCCTGAATATCAAGCCGCTCACTCTGGGCGGACAACAGATCAAGCACCCGGAGGGCACTATTTGTTAAAGACAAGGGATACCTCTCCTCCGTTTTTTGTGTAGTTCTCCACCACAAGCGCAAGGCCGGCAGATGCGGCAAGCCCCCCGGCCAGAGAAAGGATTGCAGCACCATTCCCGCTGCCGGGCATGTGTGATTTTCCGCACCCTTCCGGTCTTGCCCATCTGAAAGTCAGCTTTCCACCACCGGAAAAGTATGATATGGTTCCCATTCCACCAAGGGAAACAACAACCCACGCGGCAATTCCACTCAGCGCAGCAGTTGCCTTCGCCGCACTTCCGCATGGAAGCGTAGCGGCAAGGTCAGCACTTTCAGGTCCCTCGAAACTTACGCTTCTGCCGCATGCACTTCTGATCAGAACAAGGGATCTCTCGACGTCGTCTCCGGTGAAAGCGGTGCAGTCATCCGAGGGGAAAGAATCGGATAAGTCCCGCAGAAATTCAACCACATTGTTCGTTGCGTTTCTGGCAGCAGAAAGTTTCGGACCCACTTTCTCTGTGTCAGGCATGAAAATATCTGCCAGGTCAAGGTTTCCCATTACACCCACCATGAGGTTATTGGCGTTGTGCACAAAGTAAGGCATGAGCATTCCTATAAACGCACTGTTGTAAATACCTTCGTTGCCTTTCAGCGAGGCGCACATAAAATGGTTTTCAGAATTCTCAGGATCGAACATCCCGGGGCAGTTCACTGTATACATCCCCGGAGCCAGCTGAGTGTAGTTAACGGGTGATTCAATTTCCAGAAGCAGAGGCTTATCCTTCATGGTTATTCCTTTCATTCTCTCTGGCTTTTACCCGAGCTGTCTTCCACCGTTCCAGCTCCTCTGATATTCTGGCTTCCCTCCCAGAGTGTGAAGGTGTATAGAAAACCTGTTCCTTCATATTATCGGGGAAATTGCAATGAGAAACTATCCCGTCGGCCATGTGGTGGGCGTATTGGTAATCTCTTCCATAGTCAAGACTTTTCATCAGATCTGTCGGAGCATTCCTGAGGTGCAGCGGTACCGGCAGACTTCCCTGCGAGCTGACTGTTTTTAAAACCATTTTCCATGCGGTGTAAACACTGTTTGATTTGGGAGCTGCTGCCAAATAGATAACTGCTTCTGCGAGAGCAAGTTCGCCCTCGGGAGAACCCAGGAACCTGTATGAGTCGACTGCCCTCATTGCAATGGTGAGCGCTGACGGATCTGCAAGACCAATGTCTTCCGTGGCAAATCTTATAAGTCTTCTTCCTATGAAAAGCGGTTCTTCACCGGAGAGAAGCATTCTTGCAAGCCAGTAGAGCGAAGCGTCCGGATCACTGGACCGAAGAGATTTGTGAAGTGCGCTGATGAGATTGTAGTGCTCCTCTCCGGAACTGTCGTAAAGAAGGGGTGCGGATTGAATAAGCTCCAGAGCCATTTCTCCCGTAACAGTGTTTTCTCTGCAGATGCCCGAGAGCTGTTCAAGAAGGTTCAGACATCTTCGGGCATCGCCGTCTGATGCCCCTGCGATAACCTCCATGGCCTGGCTGCTTACCCGGGTTTTGCATCTGTTTTTAAACTCCTCGCGGGATGTAACCCGTTCAAGCATCAAAACCAGGCTCTCTTTTACCAGCGGTTTCAGAACATGAACCGAACATCGGCTCAAAAGGGGAGCATTAACATGAAAGGAGGGATTCTCGGTGGTTGCTCCCACCAGGCGAATGGTTCCATTCTCTACATGGGGCAGAAAGGCATCCTGCTGACTGCGGTTGAATCGGTGAATCTCATCGACGAAGAGCATTGTGCCTGTGCCCGATTCCCTGCGAGGTGTCGCCTCGGCAACTATCTGCCTTACATCCCTGACGCCTCCGGTTACCGCACTGAACCGTACAAAGTGCTCGTCAACATGATCGGCGACGATAAGAGCAAGGGTTGTTTTCCCGCTGCCCGGCGGTCCCCACAGAATAAAAGACCCGAGGGATCCGGATTCCAGAGACCGTCTGAACGGTGCGCTCGGTGCCAGAAGCTGCTCTTGACCGGCAATTTCATCGACGGTTCGGGGTCGGAACAGCTCAGCGAAAGGAGCAGACAAGCAACCGCCAGAGGTAAACAGGGTTTTCTTCATTGCATGAATATAAAACAGTGGAACGGGAGTGGAAGGGCAGGCAGAAATTCATCGTTTCAGAACTGCTCTGATCTTGTCTCGAAGCTCATCGGCATTATAGGGCTTTTTCAGAAAGCCCTCTGGAAGTGTTCCGGAAAACCTGGCAATAATTTCGTGTTCGCTGTAGCCGCTTGAGATAATTACAGGGATATCGCTTTTTAGTTTTTTTATCTCTCTGAAAGCTTCATCCCCATCCATTTTAGGCATAGTTATGTCAAGAATAACAAGATCAAGTATGGAAATATTCTCTTTGAACTTCTCCAGGCAGTCTATACCGTCTTCCGCGGTGACAACATTGAACCCGATAATATCAATAATAGCTTCGCCGACACTTCTTATCAGGGGTTCGTCATCAACGAACAACACTGTACCGCCTGTATCCCACCAGTCGTTCGGCTGTTCAGGCGGTTCTGGTGCGAATGACACACGGTCAGCTATTATTGGAAAGAGAGCTCTGAAAGTAGAACCCTTCCCCGGTTCAGACTGAATCTCAAGCGCTCCTCTGTGACTGTTCATAATGCCAAGCACCGCAGACAGACCCAGACCGCGCCCTGTAAACTTCGTGGAAAAGAACGGGTTGAATATTTTGCTTCTGACCTCATCGGTCATGCCGCAGCCGGTGTCTTTTACTTCGATGTAGGCGTATTGCCCGGCAGGCAGTTCTTCCATTCTGTTCAGCCTGCCGATGTACCCGTGGTCGCAATGCATCACACCGGAGGAAACCAGGATTGTACCCGAATGATCATGAAGAGCTTCAGAAGCGTTCGTGATAAGGTTCATCAGAACCTGCCTGACCTGTGTGGCATCCGCCATTATCAATGGAAGACCATCAAAGAGATCGAACTGCATCACGCCCTTCTTTGTAATCGTCGCATGCAGAATGCTGGATATTTCATCGGCAACCGTATTCAAATCGAGCGGAACAATTTTGAACTCTCCCCTGCCGGAATATGCAAGCATCTGCCCGGCAAGGTCTGAGGCTCTTTCGGATGCTGTTTCAATTGCCCGGAGATATCCGTCAGGATCTTCGCAGTCTTTGCAGGCTTTTCTGGCAAGCCCTGCGTTTCCCGCGATTACCATTAGTATGTTGTTGAAGTCATGGGCAATACCCCCCGCCAGAACACCCAGGCTTTCAAGCTTCTGCACATGCTGAACCTGCGCCATAAGATTCATCTGTTCAGACTCGGCATCTTTTCTTGACGTAACATCACGGCAGAGAACAAGCACCGAGTCTTCCTCGTATGGAGACATTCCCGCTTCGTAGTAGTGATGCCCGTCGGGCAGATCCAACTCGTATGAAACACTGTGCACAGTTCCCAGATCAATTGTATCTGCTATGGTCTGAAGTATCTCTGCTGCAGCTTTTCCAGGAAGACCAATGTCAAAAATGCTGCTTTCGGAAATCCGGTCAGCCGGAAAAGCCAGCAGTGATTCATCTTTTGCATAGAAGTCGCGATAGCTTCCGTCCCGGGCAAGCACGAACATCAGATCAGGGATGGCCTCAAGAATAGCCTGTGTTTTATCCAGAGAGTGCTTTAATTTCTTCTGGTATTCGAAAATATCCGTAACATCCGTCAGAGACAGAACACCCTCCTGACTATGGGGAATGGTGCCGGTGCGCATCTGTATGTTCCTTATGGTGCCGTCTTTTCTTACAAACCTGAAGCCGTAGTCGAGATAACTCGTTGAATCGCCTGCAAGCCTTTTCCTTCGCTGCTCTGCAACGGATTCAATATCATCGGGATGAACAAAATCAATCCATGTTTTCTTTCCAATTATTTCTTCTCTGGTGTATCCGCTGAGAATTTCTCCATGGGTGTTGATTGAAACAACAACTCCGTTTAAGTCGATGATGCCCATCGCCGTTGTCGTGTTCTCATATATGGTTCTGTAGCGGTCTTCGCTTTCCGCAAGAGATTTCTCTGCGTCAAGTCTCTCTGTAGTATCAAGTGCTATTCCCCCGATGAGCGGTTCCCTGTCGCCCTGCTCTATTCTGAAATAGTGCACCTCAAGCACTCGCTTGCTTCCGGCTATATCGGTAACCTCTTTTTTCCGGCAGACATACCCCTTTTCGAGAACTTCTCTATCGCTCTTTATCAGGGCATCCACCGACTCACTGTCATAGATGGCTTCGGGATCACCGCCAAGCCAGTTTACATCTCCGAAAAAATCGAAAAATGATCTGTTCATGCGGAGATATCTGGAATGGAAATCTCTGATGAAAGCCGGTCCGGGAAGGTTCTCAAGGAAGGCATCAAGCATGTTCTTCGTGTGAATGACCTGAAGGGAAGAGTTCGCAGTTTCCATGCCAAGGAGTATCCCGTGTATTGCATAGCCTATATCACCTGCGACTTCGGCAAAAATCTCCCTGAGTTCGGAAACGCTGCCAGCTGACAGGCTCTCCAGCGGCAAGGCAAGAATGTAGCCGAAAAGCTCGTCCTGGAATTTTAACGGACAAACAAGACAGGCCGGGGGAAGCACGGAGCCCGGGCCATGTCTCCAGGCAGGGTTGATCAGGGTCAGTTCCCCTGAGGAAAGTACAGGAGTAGACGCATATTCGCTGTCTTCCCAGTACGGACCGTTCAATTCCACAGAATAGGGGAAATCCGAACAGACGCTTTGCGTGTTTTTGCATTCAGCATTCACCAGAAATATGCTGCAGCAGCTGAATTCACCCATGTCAGTGAGAACCTCAGCAGCCCTTCTGCAAAGCTCAGAGATGTCACACGAGTCTCGGATAAGCTTGTCGATGGATCTCAGTGCCTTAACAATGTTGTTGAGCCAGATGATTTTTTCTTCGTACACTCTTCTCTCGGTAACATCGCGGGCAACAACCAGTAGTTTTTGAGCAGTTCCATCGGGATTCCTTAAAGGTATCTTGATAACATCGTAAACATTTCCGTCGGGCAGCTTTTCATCACCTCTCACATAACTGCCGGATACCCATGCGAGAGAATCGGATGCGGCGCAGATGGGAGAAAGAACGGGAGCTCCGCTGTCTGTTGCTTTAATGAATCTGGCCTTTTTTTCTGCAGCAAGGTTGGATTCGATCCATCGGCCCAGGGGATCTTTTACTATGACAATGTCGGGAATGGCGTCTCTGGCGGTTTCCCACAGATTTACGAAGGATTGAAGCCTTTTGCGGGTTTCCAACAGTTCAGTGGTGTCCTGTAACATTATCAATACGCCTGAATCTGCGGTGGGCATCACGGCAGCCCTTGCATGAAAAACCGCACCGTCATCTGTTACGAATGTAATATCCTGGTGATGGTGCTGAGCGAGATCAAGATCGGGAAACAGTTCTGCAATTTTAATGCCGACAAGCTCACCGGGCAATGCAGACCGCAGAAATGTGGAGGAATTGCCTGCTTCCGTTATCACTCCGGCAGGATTTACCAGAAGAAAATCTGAAAGTCCGTTATCAAGAATAGCAGCCCATGGCGTTGCTTCCTTTTCCAATTCCACTCCACCTTTGTGAACAGCATTATTATAAACGGGCCCGGAATACGCAAGGCGGGTGCCTCCGAAGAGACACCCGCCCTTATTGCATGCTGTGAACTGCTACTGGGGCTGTGGCTGGAACTGGGAGGCCATGCCCTGTAGCATCATTGCAACCGGAATAACCTGGTCGGGTGTCTGCGTCATCAGGTTTTCAGCGCCTTCAAAACCGAAACCTGTAACCATAACGACTCCGCCGTCTTCTGCAGGGTCGTTGGGCGTAACTCTCGCTTCCATGAGGGGAATAATCGGGAGTTCATCGGATATGGCTATCTGGATGGTACCCTTCTCCGGGTTCGAAGCCGTGAACTGCATGCAGTTTACACCGTCAATGGTGACTTCTTCAACACCAAACTCTGCATTCTCGAGCTCGGTCATGAATTCCTGAAACTCAGGGTCTTCTGATGGATTGAAGTCCATGTTCTGGCTGAACATTTCCGGGTTATCGGCGATCATCTGCTCTACAAGCTCGGGAACGCCTGCCATATCAAGAAGCATGAGCTGCGTGCCATCGTTTATTTTTACCTGTTTAACAGCTCTGAGGAATGTCATCATGTTTGCAACGGCTTCTTCATTTTCCATGAAGTTGCCATTCTCAGGCATATTTTCTTCAATGTAAGCAACGGGATCGGCGATGAATTCATCCATGTACGCAGCGCCCAGGTCGGTAACTGTCTGAAGAAGTGCCGGATCGATAAGAACCTGAGCAACAGCTTCACCGTCAACTTCAATCTGGTACCAGAGGGAAGCTGCTCCCTGATAGTCTTCCGCGGCCACGACAGACAGCTTGAACTCACTGTCTTCGCCTTCAACTCCGTAGGCTATCCACTGCCCTACTTCCGGAGCTGTGTACTCAAGAGAGGAGATGTCCCCTCCGTTATCAGTTTCACCATTGTTGCCGTTTCCAACGGTTTCGCCATTCTCGTCTGCAGGGGCAGGGTCACTTCCCTGTTCACCGCAGCCGAAAGCGAAAATCGCAAGAATAAGCGCAAGCATCATCGCAATTTTTCTCATTATTTCCCCTTTGTTTGATCAGCCGGTGAAGGCTGATCCAGTTTTCAGTTTATTGTTATCAGTGAGCGCACGGGAACCCCGGCTTCTTTGAGTTTCTCTGCCCCGCCAAGGAACTTCAGGTCCATGAGAAACGCTGCTGCAACAGGTTCGCTGCCGTCTCTTCGAATCAATTCAGCAGTGGCAAGGGCGGTGCCCCCTGTTGCCACCAGATCGTCTATAATAAGCACCTTTGAGCCTTTGGCAAGTGAGTTGCGGTGCATCTCGACAGTGTTTGTTCCATATTCAAGAGTGTAGTTCTCGCTCAGTACATCAGAGGGAAGCTTGCCCGGTTTTCGAATCAGAACTAGAGGAATGCCGAGTCTGTCGGCGATAATTCCGCCAAACATGAATCCTCGGGATTCAACTGCAGCAACAGCATCAAACTCAATATCACAGAGAATATTCAGAAGATGGGTGACTGAATCACCAAGTGCGCCGGGGTGCGTAAGAACAGTGGTGACATCCTTGAAAATCACCCCTTCGATGGGAAAGCCATGCACATCTCTGTAAAGATTCTCAATTTCCTTAACACTGAGCATTAATTACCCTCCGTCATCTGAAGAACAAAATCAAGCGCTTCCTGTGGCGAGGAAGCCTTAACAACGCCGGGAATATTTTCCCATCTTCCAATGCAGCAGACGGGTTTTCCTGCCTGAAGAGCATAGGCAATCTCCGACAGGGTACCGTATGCGCCGCCCACAGCACAAACTGCTTCTCCGGACAACACAACAATTCGATTCCGCGTGACCCCCATTCCTGTGGGAACGGCAAAACTCACGAAGGAATTCGCCTGAGAGTTTTCCTCTCCGGGAAGAACACCCACTGTAAGCCCTCCTGCTTCCACACAACCTCTGCATGCTGCTTCCATCACTCCGGAACCGCCTCCGCATACCACAGAGTAACCGTGCTCAGCAAGAAGACTTCCAAGCCTGAAGGCAAATATGCCCTCTTCTTCGGAAGCTGTATTTCCACCTATAACGCTTACCAGTTTATACATAGACGCAAAGATAGTGAATTTTTCGCGAGATGCAAAATTTGGTCGGGGCGAGAGGATTCGAACCTCCGGCCTCCTAGTCCCGAACCAGGCGCGCTAACCGGGCTGCGCTACGCCCCGACCGAACGGTGATGAAATCTATCGAATATGAACTCGCCAGGCAACTGTACACTACAAAAGAAAGCTTAGCCCGGAGAGAACACCTTTCATTATCAGTGTAACGATGGCACCGGCAATGAGAACACCGAGCAAAACCGATGGGAGTGCAAGCTTCCTGGGTATTCCGAAAACAAAAGCGGCTACGCTTCCGGTCCAGGCACCCGTTACCGGAAGAGGAATTGCCACAAAAACTGCAAGCCCCAGCGCTCTGTATTTTTCCACATGGGCTCCGGCTTTTTTACGGGTTCGTTCAAACAGCCAGTTGAAAAATCTTCGAAACAGGTTCCACCTGGAAAGCCACTTGCTCACCGGACCAAGAAGCATGAGTATGAAAGGTACGGGAAGCATATTGCCGACAACCGCGAGAATATAAATTTTCCACCAGGGCCAGACCCAGCTGTCAGCCATTACGGTATAAGCAACGGGAATTGAGGCACGGAGCTCGGTAAGGGGCAAAGCCGAAAGCAGCATAAGCACAAGCTCTCCGGGAAGACTTTTCAACCCGGAAATAATCTCAAGGGCAATCTGTTCACCCACTCCATCCCTCTCTTCCTATGAGTGGAACAAAGGAGCAGGTGAATGAAGAAATCATTTCAATCTCACCATTTACCTTTTTCCACACCGTAAAATCCTGCATCGATTTCGTTCCAAGGGGAACACCTGCAAGACCGCCCTCTTTCAGCTGTGCAACAAGCGAGGCAGGCAGTTCTGGTGCCCCGGCACTGTAAAGTATCCCATCATAGGGAGCGTTCTCAGCCCAGCCTGAACTCCCGTCTCCATACCTGACAACAACATTCCGATCTCCTGTGCGCGCAAGATTAACCCTTGACAGCTCAACAAGCCCCAGCACCCTTTCAATGCAGAAAACCCTGCTGAAAAGCCTTGAAGCTACCGCTGCAAGATAACCGCTTCCGCTTCCCGTCTCAAGAAGCCTTCCACCGAAAACCGGCTCCAGCGATGACAGCATTCTAAGAACCGTGGCTGGTTTGCTTATAGTTTGACCGTGTCCGATGGGCAGGCTTCTGTCAGTGTAGGCCATCCGCTTCCATCCGGGGTCAACGAACATATCTCTTGGAACCTCTGCCATTGCTTCCAGTACCCTGGTGCTCTGATCAGGGAACAGGTGTTTCAGCTTGTCAGTCATTTCTGCTGCTTTTGCTATCAAGAACTACTCCCCGGATATAGAGAAAGGAACCCGAGGGTTCCCTTCTCAATGTTCCATGGTCGGGGCGACTGGATTCGAACCAGCGACCACTTGAACCCCATTCAAGTGCGCTACCGGACTGCGCCACGCCCCGTCAGGAAGCACAATTCTATACAACCGGCAGTCAGTCGTCAAGCTCGGAATGAGGCTTTCGAGAGAGATCCCGTATTACGGATTCCATCTCTCCGCAGATTTCTTCAAGGAGATCGGAATAGCCATTCCCGCCCTTGAGATCGAGACAGAGCTGGCCTTCTTTCTTTTTAAGCATTTCAAGCTGCTTGCGGGCACCCTCGATAGAATATCCTTTTCCGTTCAGAAGATCATCGATCATTTTTACCAGTTCTATGTCCTGGGGTCTGTAGCATCTGTTCCCGGCATTGTTCTTGTGGGGTTTGAGCCCTGGAAAAGCACTCTCCCAGTAATGCAGCGTGTGGGGCTTTATGCCAAGCATATCGCTCACCTCGCCAATGGAGTAGTAAAGTCTTCCGCCGGGTTCTTTCATTTTCCCATCCTCAGCATTTTCTTCCACCATGGAAGGCCCTTACTCTCCAGAGCCTTGATCTCTTCCAGAGCCTTGAGTGCCGGTTCGTAGTCTTCCTGCCACGACAGAGCATTTCTGAACGATTTTTTCGCATTCTCCATCTGATTGCCCTGCATGTACATTCTACCCATGAGGTAGTGGTTCTCGGGGTTGAAGTATTCAACTTCGGTGGCTGCCCTGAGTTCCTCAACCGCCTCTCTGTACCTTCCCCTGCCCGCTGCTGCTCTGGCCATAAGCCTTCTCAGATCGGTATCGCGGGGAAAGAAAGAAATTGCTTTCTTAAGCAGAGCATCCGCTCGCCAGAAATCTCCCTTGGAGATCAGTCTTTTTGCTTCCGCTTTTTCCCGTTCAAGCCTTTTCAGGCTCATCTGCCCGGGTCTTACATCTTCCTTCTGCTCGGTGACGCGTGCCGATGAAGAAGTTTCCTGAGGCGCCGAATCCTCACTTATTCCGGCGCCTCTGCCCTCATCGGAGGAGATTACTTCCTCCTGAAAATCAGTTCCATGAGTTCCGAGCTTCTGATCGTATTCCTGTTTCTTATGGGACTTGCTGAGGACGGAATACGCTTCATTGATTTTGGCGAAGCGTTCCTGAACCTCGGGAGTATCTCCAGCAACATCCGGATGAAACTTCAGAGCCATTCTGGCATAGGCTGTTTCTATTGCATCCTGGTCTGCATTTCTTTTTATATCCAGAATCAAATAATAGTTAACTAATTGTCTGATTCCCTGGTTGCTCCCTTTCTGCCCCTGCATATACTATCGAAGCACCGTAAATCTCTCGGAAACCGATACTCCATCGTTCTCGGCCCGAAGAAAATAAACTCCGTTCTGCAGATCGGCGGGAATCATCCAGTTTCCGTTCTCGGGAACGGCTACCACTCTTCCTGCAATATCAAGAACTGAAACCGATGCAGGTGAAGAACCGGTAACAACATAGGAAAGAACAGAGCTGACAGGGTTGGAACCCAGTGAAAGCTCCATCACGGATCCTTCTATCTGCGAACTGCTCTCAGCGGAGATTCCAACAGTTCCAAGCAGGTTCATGCACAAAAGCTTGTTCATGAAACGGCACTCAAGATTGTTGGCAACAATGAGGGTTGTGTCGTTCTGTGAACCCCAGAAACCGTTGTCATCAACCTCGGGGGTGATGAAGTACATGCCGTGCTGACCGTATTCCCAGTCGCAGGCTTCTCCGTTAACGTTGTAAAGTATCTGACCGGATCTGCCGTACTGGTATCCGACCGGACCTGCCATCTGGGCTCCCCAGCCCTGGAAAAGGGCCTGGTCGGGAGTGGGCTGGTTGTTGTATCCCCATGGATAGAGGAAATAACCGCCGTATGTGTGGTAGTTGAAACCGCCAACTGGCATGATGTCTTCTATGAGGTCTCGCATTCCCTGTGTTTCGGGCTCGGAAAAGGCGGCACTGCCTCTGTAGGTTTCATCGTAGGGATCGGGGCTTGATCCTGAACCGTCGTAACCCCACATGTAGCCCCAGTTTCTGTTCAGATCGATGCCGTTGGATGCCACTGGTGTGGTGTAATTCCTGTTTTTCCGATGATTGGGAGCTCCGCTTGGAAGGTTGTAGTAGTAGGCGTCGATGTTAACCATGGGTACGAAGTAGATCTGCGCATTGTCAAGGATGAAAGTGGCCATGGTATCGCTTCCGTATTCAGTGGAAAGCCACTGGGCGAAATCGATGACGGCAGAGTTTCCACCGGGTTCACGGCCGTGGATCAGGGCATTGAATAAAATAGCAGGAGCATCGGGGCCTGCGTTGGTCATTCTGACATAGTACATGTCTCTGCCTTCGTAGGAACTTGCGAAGGTAACCGGTGTGTCAACCATGTCGTTCCCTGCGGCAAGCGCAGCCCAGAACGCGTTGTTCTCGTTTGGTCCGTAATAGTAACCGAATTCTGTGGCGTTAGCCCTTGCCACCGGCTGTGACCATTCCAGGGGAAGAAGCCTGGCACCACTAAACTGCTCAAGGGTCTGGTCTACATAGCGGTCTTCCACCATTATGTCTACAAAACCCTGTGCTCTGCTTCCGGATGTTATCTCATACCCCATTGTCTGAACATAGGAAAAATCCGAATCGGTCTGTGCCGGTATCCGGATCAACCTGTCTCCGTTCATCACGGCTGGAAGAAGCAGCAGAAGTGCCACAATTAATATCTTACGCATTACTCACCCTTCTGTATATAGTTGACATCTGTGCGGGAATCCTTTACATTTGCCCGTCATAACAAGTACTAACCCTGACGGGATAAAATAGTTCGGCTCGTGCCGTATATTCTGCGAAAGGAGACAGCTCTTGGCAAGGAGCAAACAATCAGTCAAGCGTCTTAAGACCGATATGGAAAAAAGAGACAGAAACCGAAGCAATCTTAAGAAGCTCCGTACAGCCCTCAAGAAGGTAAAAGCCGCCATAACTCCGGAAGAGAAAACCGAGGCATCCCGTGTTGCCCAGAGTCTTCTCGACAAAGCCGGTCAAAGCAGGCTGATACACCCCAACAAAGCAAAACGCCTCAAGAGCAGAGCGCTGTAGTTTTCCGATAGATACGAAAAGCCCCCTTTTTCAGGGGGCTTTTCTGCTAGTTTGACAAAGCGAAATTGTACCTGAGCGTGGTCCAGACACCTGTAGGCGTGCCGTTGTTCCTGGCGGGGGTCCAGCGTGTGTTGTAAACAGCCGAGAGAGCAGCTTCGTCGAGGGAAGAAACTCCGCTTGTGTTCATCAGCCTTGCTTCCTGCACTGTGCCGTCGCGGTCGATGTACACCCAGAGAATAACAAACCCTTCCACTCCCGCAAGCCTTGCCATTTCCGGGTATGCAGGTGGCGGCATGAATGTGCAGACCGGGAATATTTCCACCGGATAAAACCCCGGAGGGCCGATGTCTTCTGTTGTTTCCCCGGTGCCGTCTGTAAGGGTGTTCTCCACAGTTCCCGCAACAATCAACCCCACTGTGTCGGTGCTCAGAGAAATAACCAGTTCATTCTGAATTACGTCCTGAACCTGCAGGGCAATGAGTAAATTCTCATCGGCCAGGTCTTTCTCTTTGTCTTCAACTGAAGAGTCGTAGGGAAGGAAAGCATCAACAGCTTCCATGGCATCATCGAAGGTTCGGCTGGAGAGTCTGCCGATCTCTGTGGCAGGCAGGAACTGAAACAGAACATTAATCAGGAACAGAGCTGACAGAAGGCCAATCTCCATTCCTATTCCGTTTGATCGTGTCATTTCGCACCTCCTTTCTTAACCGTGATACAAAACGGGCAGGGAGGTTATTCCGTGCTCAGATGCCGGGTATTACTTCACTCACCCCGCCCGGAAGATCTCGTACAGAGTACCCTGCCTCTGCAAGATCGTTCCTCATTTTATCTGCTTCCTTGAATAGCCTGTTATTTCTGAAATAACCTCGCACTTCCCCGAGAATTCTGCACAGATCTTCTTCGGATCTGCTGCTGCCGGAGGAGGTGAGATCTATGCCCAGAATCCCGGTGGCGAGCCTGTCTGTCAGGTCTGCCATGAGGTGTCTGTCTGCCGGGAGCAAAGAGCTCTCAAGAAGAGTATTGCCAGCCCTGACAAACTCGAAGAGAGCAGCAAGAGCGCCGGGGGTGTTCAGGTCGTCATCCATCGCATTTATAAAAGCGGTTTCTGTTTTTTCCACAAGGTTTTTTACTCCGGGAGAGGGCGAAGAAGCCGGGTGGTCTCCAAGCCTCGATCTGAACGAAACAAGCCTTTCAAGACCGCTCTTTGCTCCCGAAAGACCTTCTTCAGAAAAATCCAGCGGGCTTCTGTAATGGCTTCTGAGAATGTAAAGCCTTACAACCATGGGATCCCAATCTTTGAAAAGATCCCTGAGGAGAATGTAATTGCCAAGGCTTTTTCCCATTTTTTTACCGTTTACGGTTATCATGTTGTGATGTATCCAGTACCTTGCAAAGGGTTTTCCTGTTGCGGCTTCAGACTGAGCTATCTCGCACTCGTGATGAGGAAAGGTGTTTTCAAGCCCGCCCCCGTGGATATCGGCGGTATCCCCCAGATATCGCATGGCCATCGCGGAGCACTCAAGGTGCCAGCCGGGATACCCGAAGCCCCACGGGCTGTTCCACCTTAGAACGTGGTCCAGGCCGGCATTTTTCCATAGAGCAAAGTCTCTGGGATCTCTTTTCCCCGGGGCCGTTTCAACCCTTGTTCCCACTTTCCCGTCTTCACCGGTTCTTCCGCTCAAGGCTCCGTATCCGGGAAAAGAAGACACATCAAAATAAACATCTCCTTCGGACTGGTAGGCATTACCCTTTTCCAGAAGTGTTTTAACCAGCTCTATCTGCTCAGGCACATGACCGCTTGCCCGGGGTGAAATGTCCGGCCTCAGAATATTCAGCGCGTCCATGTCGTGAAAGTAGCTGGCAGTGTATTTTTCAGCGATTTCCATGGGTTCGAGCTTTTCCAGTACTGCCTGTTTCTGGAGCTTGTCCTCACCTGCATCTGCGTCATCGGTGAGATGCCCGACATCGGTGATGTTCTGCACATACCTGACTTTGAAGCCGAGATGCCTGAGATATCTGAGAAGAATATCAAAGCTGACATAGCTTTTGCCGTGACCGACATGACTGTGGCCGTAAACCGTAGGGCCGCACACGTACATTCCCGCGAAAGGAGGGTTCTGAGGAATGAACTCCTCTTTTCTCCTGGTAAGCGTGTTGTAAAGAGAAAGCATGTCAGCTCTCCTTCCAGTAATCGGTGTGCATGGCCTCTCGTACGAGTTCCATGGTATCGCTTCCCGCCCGAACTGCCCTCTCTGTGCCTGCTTTTAGTATAGCATCAACAACACCGGGTCGGTCGTACTCAGCTCTTCTGTCTCTGATCGGCCCGAGGATTATCTCAAGCTTGTCTGCAAGATTCTTCTTGCAGGATACACAGCCAATGGTTCCCTTTCTGCAGCTCTCCTCTATCTCTGGAACTTCTCCGGCGTTGAAGGCTTTGTGATAAGCGAAAATAGTGCAGATTTCCGGATGACCGGGGTCTGTCTTATGAATTCTCGCGGGGTCGGTTATCGCGCTCATAATCTTCCTGCGTATTTCTACAGGATCATCTTTAAGATAAATTGCATTCCCCAGGGATTTACTCATTTTGGTATTCCCGTCGAGCCCGATCAATCTGGAGATATCGCTGACCATCGCCCTGGGCAGAGGAAAAACCTCGCCGTAAAGCTCGTTGAACCTCCTGGCAATGAACCTGGTCACTTCTACATGAGGCAACTGATCTTCACCGACCGGAACAAGATCAGAGCGGCAAAACAGTATATCCGCAGCCTGACTGACCGGGTATCCGAGAAAACCGTACGTCATGTCAGTGTAGCCATACTGCTTTGCTTCTGTTTTTATGGTAGGATTGTGTTTCAGACGGTTCACCGTGGTGAAAAGACCAAAGAAAACGGTGAGTTCCGCAATCTGGGGAACCATGCTCTGAACAAAAATGCTGGCTTTTTCCGGATCAAGACCGCAAGCAATGTTGTCAAGAGCCACTTCTCTTACGTTTATCCCGATAAGATCAGGTGTTTCCCAGTGTGTAGTCAGAGCCTGCACATCAGCTACAATGATGTAGGTTTCGTATTCATTCTGAAGGTTCACCCGGTTTCGAAGTGATCCCGCATAATGCCCGAGGTGAAGGGATCCGGTGGGTCTGTCACCGGTGAGAATTCTCTCCATAAAAGCCTCTTTCAGTTTTCTACAGGTTTATCTTTACCGGCAAATCGGAGTCTCTGAAGTGTCTGAGATCAATCTCACCGGTGTGCGTATCTACAAGATGTATAATATTGTCTACCAGTGGCTTCACGGCAGGGCACGCTCTTGAATAGCTTTCGAAATAGCGCAGTGTTCTTGGTATGTGCTTCAGATATCTGTCATTGCCGAGAGCTCTGTAATGATAGGCGAAAGTACCCATTGCCTTAAAGTTCCGCTGAAGGGCGCTGAAAATAAACTCAAACAGGTTTGCACCGTTGATTCCCAGAATGTAGGATGATGCCATGCCCTTCCATTGATCGCCGCAATCTCTGTAACTGTCACGAAGAAGGCTTGCAAGATCGTAGCAGGGGGGGCCCTGTCTGGCATCCTGCCAGTCGACAATAAAAACGGTACCCTTGTGTATCATCAGGTTGCCCGAGTGAAAATCGCGGTGAGTAAACACGTTGCCCCCGGATCCCATTGCAAGCCCGCAAAGCTCTCTGAGCTGTGTCTGCACCTCGAGGAGCTCTTCAACTGGAACACGGAGGAGCCTGAAGAACAGGTGTTCGAGTGTGTGTTCAAGCTCAGCCATGAAAAAACTCGGTGTAAAGTATCTTCTTCCCGATATGCTTCCGCTGGACTTGAGCAGTGTTATCTCCCTCTGAAACCTTCTGAGCAGATTGAGAGATTCCTGCAGATAAGCAGAGTAATTCTCGTCGCCCTGAACATCGCAGAGCCTGGTGTTGCCAAGATCTTCCTGAATGACATATCGCTTTGCTTCATCACTGAAAATTACTTCCGGAACCGGGAAGTCCATTCCCTTCAGAAGATTGTGCACGTCAAGCCAGGGCCACAGAGGTGTGTGTGAACTGTCCATCACAACAAAGGAACTCCCCCCCGAGGTTATCCGGTAAAAGGACCTGTCGGACGCATCTCCAGCTATTGGGCTGATATTGCTGACCAAACCGTACTTTTGTCCGATCCAGCGAGCCAGATCATCCATTCTGTCAGTCAATCAGAGACTCCTTCGAGAAAACCACGGTAAAACAGTGTCAATAACGCTTGCTCCGGAAAGCACTGTTGAGCCGTCAAGAATAACAGAATCCTCAATTACGGCACCGCACTGAATAATACAAGAACTTCCTATCCGGTAAAAGCCCTTCAGAATAACACCGGGCTGCATCTGTGCCGATGGGTGAATATAACTCCCGCTGCCGAGTATGTGTTTCTTGAAAAGATGGGGCTCTCCCATATCCATCCAGTCTGCATCGGTGTAGTACTCGTTTATCTCGATTCCTGATTCATGGGAAGCTTTCCTTAGAACAGAGAAAAAGCCAGCGCCTATCTGACCGCTGGCAGCAATGGAAGCAATCGCCGGAGAAATAATACTGACACCCAGGTAATGCCTGTTCTCGCCGTTCACATTCAGAAACCCGTAACTACCCGACGACGGAGTCTTTCCTGTAAGAACAGTCCACTGTGAATCAGACTCCATGTGCCTTTTTACCAGCTCTTTTACAGGTACATCCATCATCATATCGGTGTTTGAAACAATCCAGTGACCCCGGAACATCTCTCTGTTACGGGCAAGAGTACCCGGGGTTCCAAGCGGTCTTTCCTCGAAAAGCATCTTCACAGGGCGATCGCAGAACCTGTTTGCCTCCTGGAGAACAAGCTCGGGGCATCTGGAAGCGTTAACGGCAAAAATATCAGCATCGAGAGCCGAAAACTGTTTTATCAGGTTTCCCAGAAGAGTAGAGTCACCCCAGGGAAGCAGAGCTTTCGGCCTGCAAAAAGAAAGGGGTTCTGCTCTGGTGCCGTATCCGGCTGTAAGCAACAGAACCCCTTCGATGTATTTTCGCGACAATTCAGCCGTAGATCTCATTTCTATTGCAGTCGCAGATCTTAATTCTCCTGCGCTGAGGCCGCCAGGTGTTCTTTGCTCCGCTGAGAGCCGCTATGTAGACTACAGGAGTTTTCTCCTTGCCGCATACAGTGCAGATTTCTCTCTGCGTTACACGACTTTCATGCGCAAGCTTGGCTGCAAATGTTCTTTCCTTCTTAGGCATTATTTATCCTTTCCTGCCATGGCCGGAATCTGCCCGGCCAGCTCCATGACACTGTCAAGGAGCGCCCTCTCCGAAAGCCCGTTAAGGGCAGCTTTAATAATTAACAATACGCCTCTGCGAACCTGGGAATAAGATTCACGGCCCGGAGAAGCCCACCACAGAGGGCACGAGTATAACATCTTATCCACTGAATCCGCAACCCCTTCAGCCGGGTTTTTTCGACACTGCTCAAGCACAAAATTCAAGAGCTTCCAGTAGGTTTCGTGATTGGGCACACTGGAACTGTCCCACAAGGGGAAGGGTTCATTCGAATCAAGATCGCCGGGGGATGTAGACCAGCTGCCGGAAGGGATGATGGTTTCCTTAAGCGGAAATAGATTTCTAATGGTGTTCAGTGAAGATATTCTTATGTCTTCCATAGTTTTCATTTTCAGAAAAAACGGCTTCAGAAAAGTTTCTATTGCGCCTTCTCTGTGGTGGCCAAATGTTTCACCATCCATGGCAAGTATCACGTAGGAATCTTCCTCGCCTGCCCATGCGTCCATTCCGCTCGATATGCTGTCAACCATGGATGAACCCTCTCCGCCATGAAAGGAAATCCTGTTTGACCAGAAATTGCTTCTCATCAGAACACCGGTACCTTCAACTGCAGGTATCCATTTTGCAGGCACCTCTCCGAATTGATACACCCATGGAACATCATCGGTAACTGTCCACCTGAAACCCGCTGCCCCGATCAGCCTGGCAGTTTCCATGTTAAGAGCCATTTCCGGAGGGAAAACCCCTTCAGGCTTATACACCGCGCCGAGAAGTCTCCGGTTACCGATGTCGTTGAGTTCCAGCTGTCTCTTCACTTCTGCCGGGGGAATCAGCGGAAAAACAGGGTGATAGGCGCCGCTTGCGGTGAATGCGCAGCCGGATAAGCCGGATAGAATGTCTAGAGTACGGGGGGCATAAATCTCAAGCTGCTCTGTCAGGGAATAGTTAATATTCACAGTAACTTCAACGTCTGTTTCCCTTAAGAGTTGGAACAGAGGCCTGTAACACTCTGAATCTATTTTCTTCACTATTTCCGGTTCCTGAGTTGGAGGCTGGTAAAAGTGAAGAAGAAATCCCACATGCTTCATTCAGAACCAATCCATTTCCCTTTTATCGTGATTCTGTCTCCAGCAGACAGACCAAGTACTTCCGCAGCGTGCCCCTTATTGATTCCCAGTTCAAAGAACCCCTGGCTTCCCATGAGGAACAGAACACTTTTATCTGATTTTGACATGCAGTAGGACAACACAGTATGCAGTGGAATCTCAATATCTCGTGACATAATGACTTCAGGAAAAAATCCGAGCAGGTCGTGAGGGCAAAGACCCAGAATGCAATTACCAAAATGATCAACATGGAGAACATTGGTCTGCACGGAATTGATGGAGCAAACGGGTTTCAGACCGCCCAGCTTCACCGGGTTTTCCAGGGGTGCCAGAAACTCTGTCCAGCCGGGATCGATGACCAGGCGCGCCGCGCACGGAGCAAAAACATCCCTTCCGTGAAATGTGGGCGAAACGGATTCATCAGCAGGGGGAAGCTTCCAGGCTTTCAAAGCACCGTAAAGGAGGCTGACAAGTCCGTTATCAGGGGCCACAACGAACCTTCCCCGGAAGAGGGCAGCCATTCCATTCCGAGAACCACCTACATCGGGGTCAATAACTGCAAGCGTAACAGAACCCTCGGGCAGATTCGGCAGAGCTGCTGCAAGATGATAGGCACCCTGAAGAATGTTGCCTGGTGCCACCATGTGGGTGAGATCGTGAATAGGAGTGTCATAGCCGCAGAAGGACATAACAACGGCTTTCATCTGAGCGGCGTAGGTGTCGGATACGCCGAAATCGGTAAGCAGAAATACTGGTGTGTTCAGAATTCCCTCTCCCCTCAGCGGTGCTTAACCACAACAAGTGTTCTGTCGTCAGCCTGAGGACTGTCCTGGCCATGGGCATTCATGGCTTTCAGTACTCTGCTGACAATCTGCTCAGCATTCAGATCTCTGTGTTCCAGCACTGTCTGAATCAGCCCCTGAACATCGTATTCCTCATCACTGCCGTTCATAGTTTCAGTGATACCGTCAGTATAAAGAACGAGCACATCTCCTGAATGAAGCTGCTCTGTTCCGTAGCTATACTCGGTATTCTGCACCACCCCCATGAGAAGCCCGCCTTCCTGCAAAGTGATGACACTTCCTGTACGTGTGATGAGCAGTGGGGGGTTATGCCCTGCATTGCAGTAGGTAAGAAAACCGTTGTGGGTATTTAAGACGCTGTAGAACAAACCCACCAGACTGGACACTTCACCTCCCACGGTGAGCTCGGTATTCACTCGTTTCATGATAAGAGTTATATCGAACAGGCTTCTTACACTCGCTCCCAGAGTGCCTTTCATCCCGGCCATGGTCAATGCAGCAGGAATACCTTTTCCAGCCACATCGGCAACGGCAATACCGAGATTCCCGTCAGGAAGGCTGAAAAAATCGTAATAGTCTCCTCCAACTTCCCTTGCGGGGTTGTAATAAACAGAGATATCATAGTTCTCGTATTTGGGTGCCTCGAGTGGAAGCAGACCCATTTGTATCCTTCTGGCGGTATTCAGTTCCTCTGCGAGAGAGTCTCCCCCTGAGAGTCTTCCCAGGTACAGATCAGGAAGCTTTTCCCTGAGCTCCCGGGAAGTTGTAATCGACGAATGCCGGGTTACAAGCCTTGCTACAGCATTTCGCACTTCCTCTGATCTGTCACTCAGGAGACCGGTAAGCTTTTCGATGAAGCCGGGGATTTCCCCGATGTCCATCCGGTTTTCAATTGAAGCCACTGCCTGAAGTCTAACTGATGTATCCTGATCGCCAAGAGCAGCAAGATAAAACTCAGCGCGGTCTTCCATTTTAAGAAACGGAGAGTTGCTTATTCCGCGAAGAACACCCGCCCTCACGAATGAATCACTGTCGGATGAGAGGAGCCTGAGACTGTCTGCAATCTGCCCCGGACGGGAGAATTCACCAAGAGCTTCCCCGGCTGCGGCCCGAACTGCTCTCTCTTCATCTCCGGCCAGAACATTGAGCAGAGAGAGGTCTTCTTCGGTCATGAGTCCGAGTCTTCTGATTCCCAGCGCAAGAGATTTTCTCACGGTCGGGTCAACATCGGTTGACAGCAATTGAAGCAGTCTATCGGTATTGCCTGCAAAAGACAGCCTGTTCCAGAGAAGGAACCAGGAGAGCCTGGCTCTCTCTTCGACCGAACCGTCTTCGATAAGCTTCTTTACCACACCAAGAGCTATCTGGGCAACATCATCCCTGCCGCCTGCCAGAAGTTGGGAAAGGGCTTCACGCGCGCCATACGCTTCAGAGGAAACGGCAATATGAACAAGCTTGTGCTGTTCCTGATCCTCAAGGATTCTAATGTAAGGCAAAACCATGGTGGCCATTTCCTGGCTTTGAGGCATGTGCAGGGCAATCATTTCCCAGAGAATCAGTTTTTCTTCAGATGTAAGGTCCTCGTAATTCATCAGCATGCACTGTGCGACAATTCTGGTATCGTTATCGGAAACGTCGGAAAAAAGAGCATTTCTCAGGGCACTGCCGAAAAATCTAATTCTCGCGCCGATGTTGAATGCCACAAGCCCCCTGCCACCATCGGGCAGACGCTGCATGAGAACCCAGATCAGGTCGATGGATTCCTGCGCGAACTCTCCAAGCTGGCGGTTCATCAGCCCGGAGACAAGAGCCATCAGCTCGCCGTTGTCTCCTTTATCCAGGGCAGAGTTAACCATTTCCATTTCCCTGTCGCTTATGTTGGGGAAATTCCTGCCAAGAATGAAGAAAACCACTCGCAATACCACCGGCGACTTATCGCCGATCAGTTTTCCCGCCAGATCGCCGGGATCTCCATCAATACCCCACATCACGATGTTCTGGAGCAGACTTGCCCGAACTGTTTCATCAGGATCATCGGAAGCCGCTTCAACAATTCCTCTGAAGTAATGGTCTTTCCGCAGCCATGGGTTTCCAAGAGCCTGAGCAAGAGCTCTTCTGGTTTCCGTGGATCCCGAGTCAAGAATGTGTCGGCATAGCCCTTCTGCAGCTCTGTCGAAGGCCTCTTTATCAGATAGAAGCATTGCGAAAAAGTCAATCAGCCCTTCATCCTGCGTTTCCCTTGATGCTGTGAAGAGAAGCCTGGATTTCTCCGAGGATGACAGATGTCTGTACATGTGAGCAATGTTGTAGCCTGCTCTTCTCTGCTCCGGATTTCTTCCGTTCAGAAGGGTTTCCATTACAACCCTGACAAGAGGGCTTCCACCGCCTGACAGCTCTGCCATTCCTTTGTCTACCGCATCAAGAATCAGGGTATCTCCACTGCACAGATGCACCTCTTCATTGATCAGAAGCCGCCTGAAGGGAAGAATGCCTTTCTGAGCCCTGGTCTCACTGTACATTTTGTTCAGAGTTTCTGAAGATGGAAAATTCTCACGCAGGAGGAAATGCAGCCTGGACCAGACTTCCTTAAGAGAGCTCTTGAATACTGCTTCTGAAACTATCGGTTCAAACAGAGAAAGCAGAACCAGCTCAGCTTTGGAAAACAGATCCTGGCTCCTGAACGTTTCCAGAGCTTTCTGACCCTGTTCGATTCTCCACTGTCTGTTTTCTTCCGGGGCAGGCAATTCCACGTGGGCATCCCCGAACATGGAAAAAAGCCCGGCAATTCTGGGATCGGACGATGACAGGATTACTCTCCGCCTGGAATCTGTGGCCCTGAGAATTATTGTAAGCACAGCCTGAAAAAGGTGAAGCGGATGAATTGCAGTCATTCTTCTAATGGTGTCTATATCGAAAAGAAGAGCGCAGTCTTCAGGGCCTCTGAGTTTCCTTTCTACCAGAAAAGACTTAACATCGTTCTCGATGAGCTCCATGGGAACGAGTCCATCATCGGCAGCCTCCATAAGAAGAAGCCGGGCCAATGTGGTTTTTCCCGCACCCATGGATCCGGAAAGACAAACAAAACCCCTGTTTCTGAGGATACCAGATGCGGCAACAAGGCTTTCTTTGTCTATTGATTCCCCGGCGACTCCATTCCAGGAACAGATAAGCTCATCTCCCGATGGATAGGAAATGAGACCCCTGTTGATTCCTGACACCCAGTCCTGAACTGCATTGTGGATAATGGAAACAAGGTGCCCCTGATCGCGGAAAGTCCAGCAGCGCTGCCACTCGTCGAGCTTGGAAAAAACAGGTTCGGAAAATTTGGGTGCACCTCTGACCAGAGCGCCTATCGGTATACCCTCTCTGAAAAGGGAAAAGAATTTGGCGCGCGCAAAAGCTGAGGGCTCGGTGCCGATAAGCAGAAGGGCAGCATGGGGTCTGGGTGCTTTCAATTCCTCTGAAAGGCTCAATCTGTCTGCCCATACCGGAGGACGTATCTTTCCCGATTCCGAAAATACAACAGAACCATCGCCTGAGGGCAGAACAGAACTATCTGCCCAGACAAGCAACTCAAAACTGTCTGACATCAATACTCCGTCAGCTGAGCGGCCAGATCAGAGTGGCTCTTGTTTTTCCCTCCGGGCTCAACCCGTAATCCAGCCAGCGTGCAAGATTCCTTGCGATGAGAACGCCCCTGCCTCTGCTGCTTATAAGCTGCTCACCTTCACCGGGTCGGTGACCTAGATCGGCGTCAGGCTGCCAGCTGCCGCAATCATCAACCTGGAACTGAAGCCTGCCCGGATAGACATCTATGGCAATGGTCACGTATTTCTTCGGATCTCCACCGTTTCCGTGCTCCATTCCGTTCTTGACCACTTCCATAACAGCTATGGACAGACTTGTAACCTCATCTTCGCTTACACCGGCAGAAACACCGATCTTCTCAACGAAAACCTGTACCGTTTCCAGCAGACTTTCGTCTCCGGGGATCCTGAGAACTATTCCCTTGAGCAATGCAATCTATTCCTTGAGGCTGGTGAGAGCAGTGCTCTCGTCTGTAAAAGTCTCAAAAATTGTAATAAGTTTGGTGATGATGAAAAGCTCGTGTATCTTTTTTGTGGCGTTAAGAATCGCCATGCGCCCGCCGACCCTTGAAATTGATGTGTGTCCGCTGACAAGAACTCCAAGACCCGAACTATCCATCCAGGTAACACCACCAAGATCAAGCAGAACATTTCCCATCTCGTTGTTCACTGCCGTCTGGAATACAGTTTTCAGATCCATAAGATCGGGACCGCTTATCACCTTGCCACTAAGGCGGATGACTTTTATACCTTCTTTGATTTCTTCCTTGATTTTCACTGCTTGCCTCCCGCAAATGATCAGTTAATGACTTCCGTACTTCTGAAGAATAGACAATCTGCATGCAATTGTCACGAGCACACAGCGAACTGCCCGCACCTTCCAGTCTTCACATCCACGCTGTTCCATATCCGGCTTCGGTCGGTTCTTTCGTGCTGCGACTGTCTCGAGCGACCGGGCTCTGGTCCGATCCGGTCTGGTGGGAATTTCTTCTGAGTACGCCAGGAGAAACACCTATCTGTTGCTTTCATAGACAGCTCTAAGCTCTCCAGGAGTACTCACGGGAGGATAGCATGCACCACCCATGCAGAGCTGTGCGTAGGGCCAGCCTGCAGCCGGAAGATAAGCATTCGCCATTAAAGCAGAGTCAGCAGGCACAGATGGGTCGAGCACATCGAAACCCTCATCGCCGGCAATTGCACCGGCCTCAAGAACAAGAGCAGCAACTGTTTCGTCGGAGAGAGACCCCACTATGTAAATGTGAACAAAGGTATTTTCATCGGCCGGGGCTGTATATGAGCCTGCGGCCCCGTTCAATGCAGAAGCAAACCATTCCACACTTCTTGCGCCGGCGGCCCTGGCGGTTTCGTTACCGAAACCATCGAGTATCAATGTCACCGGAAGCACCTCGGGAAGCCCGTAGCGATCGGACACAAGCTGTACTTCGCTGGATGAAAGCCACACGACAGTAATTCCTACAGGAAAGTTTTCTCTGAAGGAAAGGAGTGTCGACAGTTCAGGGTCACCAATATCGACAGCCACGAAAACCGCCGAATCTCCCATGGAATCTGCAACTTCATCAAGAACAGGGAGTTCTCCTACACATGGACCGCACCATGTTGCCCAGAAGTTGATCAGAACGGCTCTTCCTCCGGCAGAATCAAGCAGGCTGTCAAGTGACTGTATTCCAGACAGGAGTCTGCCGTTTTCAAGAGTACGCTCGGAAGAAACATGAGAGAACAGAACCAGAGGTACAGGTATCAGAAGCAAAGCGGAAAGTACCAGCCACAGATGCTTTTTCAATGCGCTTCCCTTACTGAATGCGAAACAGCGTCAACGGGGCAGACACTTTTGCAGCACCCGCACCTGATGCACTCTGCGCTGGATGGAGTTTTGTTTACTTCAATTGCCATAGGGCACACGGCTCCGCATTTCCCGCAATTCACACATGAATCAGATACCCGCATCCTGAACAGCGACACTTTACCCAAAAGCCCCCAGGCAGCGCCCAGAGGACACATAGTTCTGCAAAATGGTCTTTCCACCGTGGTAGCCCATAGAAGTGTCAGTACGGCTACAGCTGATTTCCACCAGAACAGAAAACCCAGTTCAAACGCTCCGTTGGAAGATGATACCAGAGGCCACCCGGCAAGTGCAGTTCCAGCGGGACAAACGACCTTGCAGTACCACGGATCACCTGATCCGCCTGGAACAGGCCTGATAAAGGCAGGAAGAGCAAGAACCAGGATAAAAAGCATGGCGTATTTCGCCGGCCGCAGAGACTCCTGGAAAGACAATTTTGGAACTGGAATCCTGTATAGAAGTTCCTGTAAAAGCCCGAACGGGCATAGCCAACCGCAGGCGAATCTTCCAGCGACAAGACCGACCAGGGCGATAAACCCCAGAACTGCCAGCACAATAAGTGCATCGGGCCTTCCGGTAGCCAGAAGACCCCAGAACCCCGGAGTAGCCAGTATGGACTGCAGGCTTCCTGCAGGGCAGGCAAGCACACTGGAAGGACAGCTGTAGCAGTGAAGCCCCGGTATCATGGCGGCTTTGGACGAGCCGGTGTATATGGTTCCGTTAACCCACCCGGATAGGTACAGATTGGTCGACAGCATGGTGCTGAACTGAACAGTTTTTCTTAACAGTGCCTGCTGCGTCAGCCTATTCCTATGCATTCCAGGCAGATATTCGTTGCTTTTACGAGAATGGCTGCGGGATTACCGAAAAGGTATCCTGAAACAACAGCCACAATAGACAGGGCGAGCAGAACCACTCGAAAAAAGATGGAGGCGGCGACCAGAGTCGAACTGGTGAATGGTGGATTTGCAGTCCACTGCCTTCCCACTTGGCCACGCCGCCTTTCTTTTTGAATATCAGGACGGGCAATAATACAAAATAGCAGCTGACAAATCAAGTGGCTTCAGTCTCCATTGGTCCAGTCAAGCCCTACCCAGAAGCCATCTTCCCAGGTCATGTCTCCAAGCGGGGTTTCAATGGTCGGAACCATAAACATTTGAAGGCGTCCGAGATGGTCCTCGTCGCGGATATCACCGTTGATTCCTCCTACAGCAAGAGCAAGGTCAATTATTCCTGTGGGTCCGAGAATCTGCAGCATCTGAATACCGTCGAATTCTATTCCCAGGTCAAGAACAGCAATCTCTCCGCTGTCTCCTATTCCGAACTGCCCGGTGAACAGCCCTCCAGCAACCTGAACCGTGTCTTCTGCCGGTCCCTCTATAGTGTCCATGAACACATCATAGTCAAGAGAAGTGAGTGTTATGGCAATTTTGGGCAAACCGGATTCGCCGATATTCGGATTCTGTATACCAAGCCCCAGATTGAATTCCATCGGACACTCTCCCTGTGCCCAGTAAGTTACTACTGTTGCTGCCTGGCTGAAGCTAAGGCTGCTGATATCAGATATATCAATACCGCAAATTGTAAACTCCGTTGTGTTTTCAACTCTGAAGTTCGCGCTGGCAAAATTCAGAACATCGAGCAGCCCGCAGCCGGTGGTAAGAAGGAGAAATACCGAAACGAAAACCAGCCAGTTATTCATAATCAACCCTCAATCTCTCAAGAACAAGCTGAGCAGTGTAAGGATCAGCCAGTTCGGAATAAACCTTCAACGCACTCAAGTATTCTTCGCTGCGGATATCAAGATTGTACAATTCACAGTTGCTCAACATGCTGCACACGCTCTGAACCTGCTGAAATGCCTCGGCAGTTCCCCTGTCGGCCGCCGCAATAACCAGCATGGCGCAAAGCCTGTCGGGTTCGGGCAGCGACCCGGGATACATGATGGACTCCGCTTCAATTACAGCACCCTCAAAATCGTTTGCCTCAAGCAGTTCATATACCCTATGCGCTGCTTCTTCGTAGTAACCGCCTTCTCCGCTGTCGTACAGAGTAAGGCTCCAAAGGCTGTCAACCAGGTACCATGCATAGGTGTAGTTTGCCGAATAAGGCAACTGTGAAACCACTTCCAGAGTCATGTCGGCGGAATTGAAACAACAGTCAGTTTTCGCGGGATTGAAGTACAGTGGATAAAAAGCCCACGGCGAGATTCCCTCTCCTCCGTTGAACGCAATGGCTATTTCATATTCCATCGGGCCGGTCTCACGGTACAGAAGCTCTCCACAAGGTAAACCCTCAATGTACAACACCTGAGAAATCAGAAGCGCAACAAGCACAACCTCACCACCTGTTCAGCCGAATGCCGATCAACCGATTCAATGTGAAACCGATTCACTGCAGATATAATTGCAAAACTGGAAGCACACAACTGCACAGCTGGTTTTTGAAGACGCCATATAAAAGAAGGCGCGGGTAGTTGGGCGACAGCACAACCCCCGCTCCTAAATTTGCAGACGCCATATTATAAAAGAAAGCGTGGGTAGTTGGGCGACAGCACAACCCCCGCTCCAAAATTTGCATACGCTATATAAAAGAAAGCGTGGGTAGTTGGGCGACAGCACAACCCCCGCTCCAAAATTTGCATACGCTATATAAAAGAAAGCGTGGGTAGTTGGGCGACAGC
>Ga0180007_10001536_pt1 | contig 30978 bp, 24 predicted proteins | sample MM_PC_MetaG_FD_121122 | JGI IMG/M metagenome (GOLD analysis project Ga0180007, IMG submission 121122) | Groundwater microbial communities from the Aspo Hard Rock Laboratory (HRL) deep subsurface site, Sweden - MM_PC_MetaG | ecosystem: Environmental > Aquatic > Deep subsurface > Groundwater... | reverse complement strand
TTTCTTTTAGTTTGTGTTTTACCTAAAGCAAAACCCGTAAATCCAAAAGAAGTGGAAACTGCTGGTGTTGTTCCTGAAAAATCTAACTTTAGATTAGACTCTGTACTAAAATCTTTTGTTTCGAAGCGTACTTTGTACGACTCTACAGAAGAATCAAAATCACCTAAAACAGAAAGTGCTGTTCCTGTGATATTTGTAAATATTGTATTGCCTGTTGTGTAAAGCTTTACTTCTCCACCACTTCCTGAAGTTGCTAACAGATCGGTGTAAGGGCAGTCTGTATTTATTTTAAATACAGTAGCAGACATCGTAGCCGCAGTAACAAAGTAAATAGTAGTGTCTAAAACAGTACCGTCTTCTCTAAGACCTTCCATTCTTAATACATTATTTCCAGACGCTGTTAAAGGCAAGGTTGGATAAGGACCTACGTTAACACAAGTGTAACTATAAACAGGTTCCTTAAAAGATCGTATATCTGTAGCTAAGGAATTTACTGCTGAAACAACACCGCTGGAAGTAGAAACATCGGGTAGAGTAAAAGATTCTGCTTTGTAAAAATTACCCAAAGTAGATAAAGCATTGTAAGAAGGAACTACTCCCGCAATACCTTCCATAGATATGTATAGATTGTATAAAGTAGCTTTTAAGGCTACTCCAGAGCTTACTGCATAAGCCATTATATTTGAGTCTACAACACTATTAATTTTACTTGTCACAGCTAAGGCGGAAGTCTCTGTTGTAAAATTTACAGTAAAATTGCTTATTACTGTTCCTGTATAGTCTTTTACAGACAAGTATAAATTCTTACCAGCTAAAGTTAAATAGGGTTCTTTATTTTCGCTGTAACAAATTGTAGTACCGAAGTGCTGCTCATAGTTAGTTTGTGGCGTAATAAAGAAGGATAAATTATTGCCTGTTAAATTTAGATAAGGCTCTGAATTAGGTGCTAATAATGTTCCTATTGTTTGCTCAATATCTTTATCAGCATAATCAGGTTGATCTACATTCTGCAAGAAGGAATCCATGGGATAGTTTATACAAAATTGAATGTTAAAAAATAGCTCCCCAGCTACTTCTACATCTAAGCCATCATAGCAAAGTTCTTCTGACAAAAATTCATCAAAAACGGAACAGTTGGAATCAAGCAAACTAAAAAGAGAATATTGTAACTCATCATTGTTATCATAAAAAACCGCTCTGTTGGGAGTTGCGTCTAATAGGGTTTGTCTGGTATTTAATAGATATTTTTTAAACAAGTGCCATGTTGCAATACAGTAATTATCTGACCACAAATGTATATCGTTTCCGCTGAATAGTTCCCCATCATTATAAATAGGATTTTCTACCATATCAAAGTTATCAAAAGCTGTTTCGTTTTTTACTATTACAGGATTGCTTTGAAAAAATCCTTTAAATAGATCTGTGAATCCTTTTTGCTTACTTGCATTATTTAATAAAGATTTTGCATACATACGTAAAGCTACAGCAGAATAAACTGAAGAGTTAGGGAAAATATCCTGAAATTCTTCTTTTAAAACAGGCATAGCTAAAACGGAAGAAAAATTATTAAGTATAGATGAATACTGATTTTCTAAAAAGAAAACAACATAATTATATATCTCTTCAGCGTATGCGTCTAACCACACAGCAAAAGTAGTGCACGCTACAAATATTGTATAGGAATCATTTGCTGTTGAAATTGTTATGATATTTGTATCTTTACTAAGCTGGATATCCTCACTAAATTTTGTGGTTGTTGGGATTATAGTTCTAGAACGTTTTCTTGTCTTATCAGATAAAGATTTTATATCAATAGTAACGGGTATTCCCGTCTCTTTTACCTCAAAATTAAAGGTAGTTTTATGCGAGGAATACGGTACAGTAAATGGTTGGTTTATATTTAAGAATCTAGTATTTGGAATGTTATTCATCATTGAATAAAACAAGTACGATTTAGGATAAATCTTAGGATACAATATGAAAGTATCCCCAACATTAGCATCAGTTAAGGCATAAGAAACGGCGTATCCAGAATTGTAAGGAATACCAAAAGAATCTAAGGTATATAGAATCATAGTATAAACTAGATAGTTTTCTAAAAAGTCTACTTTAAAAGAACCAGTACCGTTTCCATTATTTACAAAATCATAAATCCTAGAAATTCCCCTTGAGGTATAGTGGGGGACTAGCTGTGCGTCATTAGAAGTACTGGACAGATTAGTAACGTAAAAGGTAACACCTTGGGCAGCATACTCTACAAGATTCTGCTGTACTATTATAAAATTACCCTGAGGTGTAATACTTGGAGGGGGAGGGGGTGGTGATAACCATATATTATTGTAATTAGCTAGTGTTGACATTTTAACTCATTTAATTTGTATAGGTATTTATATTAAGAGTATTTAAAATAGCAACCTCTATTCTTGTTAATTCTATAGGTTCTGAATTTAACATATAATTTATTTCTTTTCTAAATACAGGTACATTTATTCCTAAAATTCCGGGTATGGATTCTCTTATCAAATCTTTTAATGTTGTAGGAAGAATAAATTCACTTCTTGCTGAATCGTCAATAAAGTCATTTACATAGCTGGCAGCCTCTTGTTTTATATACATATCATTATAATTCTTGGCTATTTTTAATGATAATACTATGTCAATTCCTACAGTATTAAATTCTCTGAATAGAACGTCAGTATCAAATAAAAGTTCTTGATCTGGGTCATCATAGATTTTCTGCAAGCTGTACAAAACAGTATTATAAGTATAGTTTATCCTAACAAAATCACCAGCCGTAAGGGGATAATCTAATTTTAAATACCCGCTACTGCGTGTGCTTCCTTTGTATTGATCGTTAGGCTCCACATAAGAATAGGTAACCTTATAGTTATTTACAAAAACATCTGTAACACTATAGACAGGTAGCTTGCTTAAATAGATATTTTGCTCTCCGCCCTGTGCCGTAAAAGAATACTCTTCGGAATCATATTGTGCGCCATAAATGTAAAAATCTAAAGCCGGTCTATTAGTGAACCTAGTAAACAGATCTCTATCTTTTGAAGATACTCGCTGTACGTCAGCAATAACAGTAGGGAATTGAGATATTATGTCGTACTCTAACCAAGAACCGCTATCATTATGTGCTGAAAATTTATCTTTTACAATATTTATTAACTGTGTATTAGTAGCGTCTTCGGTACTTCCAGTTATCTCTGTTGTGTTTATAAATCCTTCCCATGCTTCTCCACCATAGTTTATAGTGTTTACAGTTCCTATAGGTAGTTCAGAAGCGTAACCTTTTCCTACTGACTCAATCTCTACCTGTAATTCATATCTTCCGTTTGTAGCGTTGTAGTAAGCATTAATGTTTTCAAGAAGCATATATTTTTCTTGTGTAACTATGAAGTTATACAAGTTATTTGTGGTAGTTAATCCCATTCCTTTTTCTGCTAAAAGGTCTTGTGTGGGTTTAACATAAGTGTACAAGACACCTTTTCCTTTACTTGTATGTCCCTGTGGTCGGGATATGCCAAATGAAGCAGCGAAAGATAGAGCTTCCTCATCTGTTACAGCATCACTAAATCTATAAGTTAGTAATTTTCTTATGTCGTCTATGCTTAATTCTTCTTCGTATATTTCTTCCCGTAGGGGAGCAACGATGGTATCATAAATTGGTCCCTTGCTTACATCATAAGCTACATTCTGGTTTTTAATTGTTGCTACAATACTATTTTGAATATCTATAAGGCTTCTTGCCATTTTTGTTCTCCTAATCCAACAAAGCAGATACGTTAAATATCTCATCTATAGTAAAGTCAGTTAAATGTCTAAGGCTAATAGGTATTACCGTATCCGCAGTATCAGTTCCCTCTTCTACGGCGGCTTTAACGAAAAACAAAGTAGATCCTTCCGGCATTGTTACTATTTGTATTTCTTCTATATATTTTATTCGCTCATCTGCTGTTGAGTAGGGGTCTGACTTTTGATAATTGATTAAACGATCAGTAGCTTCTGATACTTTTTTTCGAACTAAGCTTACTACGGTTCCGGCGGTTATTACAGGTATAGACTCAAGGTTGGACAACTCGCTGCCTATTTCTCGGTCTTTATCGTATTCCGTTAAATAATTTTCTGCCATATCTTGCCTACATTTGTTAATCCCAGATATCATATAGGGCTTACCGGAATCTTCTTCCATGTACCAATCACCATTTTCTATATAAAATGTTATGCTCATAATAAAATACTCCTACAAAGAAATAACCCTATTTACTATAGGAAATTAAAGGTCCTCGCCAAGACTGTACTTCTTTAAAGTTCTCGCTGTCAAAAAAAGCTGTTTCCCTTTTCTGCAATTCTTCATAGAATTTCTTTAAATGAAAAAACCTATCATGATAATAGTACAAAAGTCCTGACCCTTGCTGTAGATCTTCCATCATGTAGCCAACTTCAGGAGCATCGGAGTACTTTAAATCTGAGAAACTATTTCTGAAATTTTTGTAGTCCACTATTTTTTCTTCTAGTTCTGCTAACACAGAATCTATATAATCTGAATCTTTTGTTAAAACATCTGATGTGATATTTCTCTTTTCAACTTCCCATTCATCCGTAGCTTTATAACTATCTATTAATTTAGTTGCCTTTTCTTTAAAATCATTGGGAGCTAAAATTAAGAAGTTTTCAAAATTTTTAGTTATTTGTATTGTTTTATTTGCAGGTGCTCTATAATAAGAGGGACGCTCTTCTGGACTTTTACTTTTCTTTCGTACTAACTCTATCTGCTCTGGCGTTAATCTTCTTTTTAAGGCATCTGTTTCCCACATTTCCTCATATTTAACATCTTCCATGTTCTTACCTCTCCACTGTAATGTTATTGTTTATCGCAGTAAACACATTTCCACTGTTGTCGCCTTCCTCATCTTCTGCATTTTCTTCTTCTGTTTCTTTTATGCTATCTAACATTTTTTGCACAGTGTCTACTAATTTTTGGCAAGAAGGTTTAGTAAATAAATTCTTTAAGTCATCTATATTTAAACCATTTATACTTAGCTTTAAGTTTAGGAAGGCATCCATAAGAGATTTCAATAATAAGTTAAACAGACCTATGAATTTTTTTATGTTCCCTACTATAGTAACAATATTAGATACTATTTCATTTATACAAAAAACAAAAGAATTTAAACCAAAATCAATATTACTTAGCGCTTCTTCTGTGTTATCACTAATATCTATATTAAATAAATTTATAATTTCTGTAATACAAGACAACAAATCAATACCTGAAGTGAAAACCGTAGTAATATTTTTCATTACGTCCATAAAAATGGTTACTATAGATTCTATCTTGGATATCGCTTGTTGGAACAGCTGCTCAACTACTGTGGTTGTTGAAGCTACTGACCCCTGCTTACCTGTAACGTTAGTTATAAGAGCGGCTACAGCTAATATTTTTTGCCACGTATCACTTAAATAAGATATAGGATCGCTTATTGTTGTGTAAGTTAAATTATAAGCTATGTCTATTTTACTTTGCAATTTTTTTAGAAATTCTAAAAGGGTAGCGCACATAACCTGCGGATCTAATAAACCTTCTTCTAATTCTGGTATTTCAAAATCCGGTTGTGTATAATCTAAATTTTTGTTAGGAAATCGTTGTCTGAAATTATCTAATATAGAAATAATTTTGTCAAAATCTGGAACTAAGTCTATGTTAAATTCTGGAGGATTTAATAGAATATCTTGTATATGATTTGTGTCTACAGACCCCCAAATGTTAGATATTCTTTCTAGAAATCGCGTTGGAAGTAAATACACATTAATTTTTTCTATAGGATATTCTCCAATAGCATCTACCTTTAAAAGTTGTTGTGCGTTTAATCCGTAGATAGTTAACTTATTTAACATATAAAAATTTGTGTTTATAGCTTCTATCCAAAGCAAATAGTAGTTTAACTCTTCTTCTCGATCAGGGCTTAACATTATAGAATCCGTAATATCTGATTTTTTAATGTTGATTCCAATTATTGTTTCTCCTATTTTTTCACCTTCTACAGGGTAGGTTAAAGAATCGCCTTCGGGAGAACACAGTATATTATTTTCAGGATATTGACTAAAACCTTCTGCATTGTAGTAGTTAGTAAAACAATAACCATTTTCTAATGCTGTGGAATATTTATTTTTTGTAACAATAAAAATAAAATCTGTGGATGTTGCTACCAAGTTTTCTATGTATTCTACATCTTCAAAAAAATTGTAGAGCTTGGCGTAACCCTTAATATCGTCAGAACCTTCTATAACTGGGATACCATTAATTATAGAAATCCCAGAATTAAGAAGAGCCTGCTCATAAGATATTTCTGGCTCTAAATCATCATCTGTTATGGAAGCTGCTTCAAGGGCTCGGTCTAAAGAGCTGCTGGCAGAACTAAAAGCAGAAACAACCCCGGCGGCTAACTTAGAGCCAACATCTTCTACAGCTATTGAGAAGTCATCAAACAAGGAATCCAAATTAGTTTCCATGTCTTCAATGTTAATATTATCAGAACAAATTAAACTATAGTCTTTCTCATTTAAATCCCTTTGTAATCTATCTTCTACTTTTATTACAGAACTGTTTCTTACAGAAATATTAGAATTAGTTAATAAGCCTAATTTTGTTTGAGGAGTTACTGCGAAATCACTTATGCGTACTACTGCTTCTGCATTATCGTTTAACCAAAAAATTATGGTATTATCAAATAAATCGTAGCCAGCTCCAATAGAAACCCAATCTGTAATATCCAATGCGGAAACAGATTGAGAATATAAGTAAGTTATTGTTGACCCTACTATTTTGTAAACGGATAATGTTTTAGAGTAATTTATAGAGATGCAGATAAAATCTACAGCGGTTGTATCATTATATATTACTAGTCCAAATCCAGATAAGGGATTATGTAAAAAAACTTCTGAGTACAATCCATACTCATTGTTATTATAAAGTATAGGCGTGTTAACTAGTGTAGAAAAAAATGCGAGGGCATAGCTTATGCCCTCTTGTCTTAGTTGTGTAAACGAAACAGAACCAGAAGTACCTGAACTTGTAGCATATTCAAAGTAGTTATTATTTGCTGTTACATAATAGAAATCATCACATTTATCAATAACATCAGTATAGCTCCAGCTATCCACTTTCATATACTCATACAGGGTGTAAACATATGTGGGGAAGTCTGTAAACGTTCTATGATCACAAGAATAATAAAGACCAATATCACATTCATTATTAAAATCTGGCGACAATACAGCATTATCTTCAAAGGAATATAATGTATTCCATGTAGTGCTGTCTTCAGAATATTCAAAATCTATAACTCTATTTTTTCCGGTTAATCTAAATGTAAAATTACTAACATAATCAATTAGCGTAGGGTCTGTAGGATGGGAAGCGATTGTTGCTTCTGGTATAGGAGAAATATAGGACACTCCTGTTCCTAGAGGGTCGTTTAAATGAAACAAGTCTCCCATTACTTTAAAAGCATAGTCGTCAGAAGGATCTACATTAAATTGTAAATAAATTTTTGCTATTATATTAGAAGGCTTAAACCATGCGTATAAACCTGTTTGAAATGTACAGTGGTCTGAGGGTTTATAAGGAAAGATTGGTCCGTTTCTAAATAACCATTGTGAAAATTTAGCTTCTGCGGTCCAAGATGTAGAAAAAGAATCTAAATTTACTGTAGGGAAAGATCCTAACCCTACTGTTATATTTGCTGCTGTAGCTGTAGCATCAAAAAAAGAATCAATACCCCAGGAATTTTCTGTTATAACTAATCTATTTCCGCTTACACTGATAGGATCATCTTTAACCCAAGTCCATCTATTATATACTGTGGCGCTTACATCTACACCCAAACCATTAGGTACTTCTGTGGTTTCTTGTCCGTTTACTAAAAAACTACCGCTAGAAAAACTATCTTGATATTGAATATATGTAGGTAGGAGATCTTTTATAATAGTGTAGTTCATTGATAGCACATCCTTAAAAAATTAACTTAAATAATAAATAATCAGAAATTTCTTAATTAAAAAAGGAAACAGCATTTAGAAAATTAATATCTATCCTTCCCCGTTTACAAAAGATGCTGCAATATATCTGGGTATAACTATATCTAAGGATGTTCCTATTATTAATGTAGATACACTTCTGTAAAAAGATAAAACCTCAGAAGGTGTTGGAGGAACTAGTGTAGTTGAAAATTTAGTAAAAGCTAAATCCATAGTTAGTCCAATTGTTTGAACTAATAGTGCCCCCAAAGATGGGGGACTTAAAAAAGAGGGGTTTGTAACTTTAGTTAAAATAGAAGCAACATTTCCAGCAGGCTGTTTTAAAGAAACTACCGTGTCGCAATACCTTCCTATTTCTACTATCGCGGGAGTGCTTTCCGCAGTCTGTCTAATTCCTGTAAAGGGAATAATAGTTCCTCCACCTTTTACATATTGGAAAGTTGCAAGAAAACTGTTAGCCATCTGTGTTTTTCCTTTTTATATAAGCTAATATTTTTTTCTTTGTGGATTTATTATATACTTTATCAATTAAATTAATATAGTCTTTGGATTCTATTCCCTGCTTGTACTCTATTATTATATCATTAATTGGTTTTTCATCTTTACATTCTTGGCTACAGTATGCTAATCCAATTTTAGGTATTTGCAAATAGCTTTTACCTTTAGGTATTCTTGATTCACATACACAGCAAACTGTATTCGTTTGAACAAATTCAAATTTTTTGTAATACTTCTTCTCTTCTTTATTTTTACTTAATGCTAAAAACATTTCGGGATTTTTTTGAACTTTACTTAAAGCGTTATTGTAAATTTTTAGTACTTCTTTGTATTTAATATTTAACAGGTATGATATTTCATTAAAGTTTAAAGATTCTTTCTCAAAATTATTTAAATATCCCAATATGCAATTATTAGAGGGTAGCCAATTTACATGATATTCACAATAATCTAAATTACATTTTTTGGAAACTTCAATATTTAAACGTGAACACCACGAATGACATTTCTTTACATCCTCTGTTTCTTTTTCGTTGCTATAGGCTTTAACTATCATATCATATAATGTTGGGTCTGTGCTGTCTAAAAATTCTTTTATGTCTTCCTTCGTTTTATTGGAAGAAATTAAAGAAGTTAGATTATTTATTATATAGTTTTTTAAATTTTTATTCATAATAATTTATACCTTAGGTTTTAAAAAATACCACTTAATATAACATAAAAATAAAAATTAATAAACAATTTTTTTATGTTTTATTATAAAGTTTTATTGGGTAAATTTCAATATTTTAACTACTAATATTTTAACTTGTAGTTATTTTATTTCTTATAAGGTTTATTTGTATTTTACAATTTTCTGAACTATGAGTTGTACTCTATAGAAAGTTTTGGAGGAACTACTAATGACAAACCGATTAAACGAACGTCTTGCAAAATCTCTTAATCAGAGAATGGCAACAAAAGTTGGCGTAGAAAGGGCAGACCTTAGTCTTGTTGATTACAAACAAATCGACAAATATGCTATCATGGTTGCTTTTTCATATGATGCCTCTTTGGGACCCATCCGAAGACAGCACCTTAACCAATACATATCTGCTAACTTTGGTAACTACCAAGCTGTAGTGGATACAGTAAGAAGAGATGATGGAAATGAATTATTTTCCATTGTTATCGCTGCCCCTAAATTTACAAAGCCTATCTCTGCTACTGCAAGTATGGCTACTATTATTGAAGGCATTTCTTATTGTGACACTCAACTTAAAGATACTTGGGAAGTTGCATCCAACCCGGACGGCTCCAAGTTTCTTGTAAGACAAGAATCTGAAGATCTTTCTAACATTATTGCAGAACGCGCACAGCGCTTAAGCAGCAAAGTTTCCCTTGGATCAGATATGAATAAAGCTGTTGCAAATCTTCTTACTCCTAACATTAAAGGTCTTGGAAAAGGTGACCTTGTTAAGTTTTTCCACAGCGGAGAACTTTTGGATGGAGAAATTGTTTCGTTCAACGCTTCTACTGTTATCATTAATCCAAAAGGCAAAGATTATGTTATGGAAGTTCCTACAACTAACATAATGAATCTTATCCAGAAAAGTAAAGCAAGTGAACAAGCTAAAAAAGCCGAAGAACTTAAATACTTCTCTGACGCATATGGTGATCCCAACTACGCTAAGGAATTAGTAAAATCTTCTCTCGAAGAAGATACAAAGCATCTTACGGAGGCAAACCCCTCCCCTTTTTACGATAGTGATGAACAGCAGTACTCCGCTGTACCCCGTTCGTCACATCCCGATTCAATGTACTATAGCGGAAACCCGATGGCTCCTAATAAACAGTATCAAGACCAGCCTAAGCTGGTTATGCCTCAGCCTTCCATGCAGCCACCACAGCAGTATCCTACAAACCAACCAATGGTTCAGGGTCCTCCCCCTACGATGGACCCCAATACGGCTGTAAATTTAGATTCCCTGAACATCGGGGACTCTGTTGTGTTCAGAGGTATGACTGGTACTATTATGGATATATCGGGTACTTTAGGTAGAGCTTTAGTAGACTTTACTTCTTTTTCGAATTGGATTGATTTAAATGCTTTACAAAGAAGTGTTGATATTGAAGTTCAAAAGAAACAAGAAGAAGAGCCTAAAGAAGAACCTAAAGAAGAACCTAAAGATGAATTAGAAGAAGATTTATCTTTGACAGAAGAAGAGCCAGAAGAAGAAACCAACGAGGAACCTCTTTCTCCAATAAACGAAGACGAAGATTTTGACTTTGGTGACGAAGAAAGTGAGTCTTCTGATCCTTTTGCAGAAAGTAGTTTAAACATTACTGGAAAAAAGGATTTAGTTGAGCCTACGGAAGAGGAACAAAACTACAACGATTCTGTATTAAAAAGGATTGTAAAATATACTCCTCCTAAAGGGCATTTATTTGAGAATGAAAAAGAAAAATATTTTGGTGCTTGTTGGGTACTTGTTTCGCAGGATGGCTTACCTGATGGTAAAGGTAAAGGTAAAATACACAGGTATTTAGGTAAAGTCGTAAACGAGAGTAAAAAAGAAAAAGAATCCCTGTTACCTCTTGCTAAAGATCATATACAACGAATTATGCACAACATCTAATGTCTAAGTTTACTCTTAAACTATATTCTGGTAAATCTTTTAAAGGGGAAATAACTAGAGCAAATGTTTTAGAAGACAGAAAACAATATAACACTCTTTATGCTAATTCTACTTTAACAAGATACAAAGGTTCTTGTTCTTACGAAAATAAAGAGGGATTTTTGTCTGTTGATGTGGAAGTTGATCCTGCTACTAATAACATAAATTCTATTGATGTATTAATAACTAATATTGATATTAATGATAATTCCGTAATAAAAGATTTAGAAGAAGATGTTGGTACGCAATTAGTAATTGAAGACTATATTTTAAAGAATTTAAGCATATAGCAACTTCCAAATAACAATTATTTCTTAGATAGATAAGGGGCTAACATTATGGCAGACTCTAATAACAAAGCAGGCGAAACCTCAAATACTCCAAATAGTTTGCAAAGTTTAAAACTTAACCACAGCAAATTAAATGAGCAGGTAAACTACAGCACAGACAATAAATATCAAATAAACAGAGTACCGTGGGTTTTAACTTGTCAAAAATGGTTAGACGAAACAGACTACAAAAAAATGATTGTTTTTTCAGTTAATCCCGAAAACGTAGGTTGGCAATTAAAAATACGTGGGTCTGAGGTTAAACAGAGAATGGGTTCTGTTTTACATATGTGGAGAAACAAAATAAAAGGAACCTATTTTGACGAACCTCGTTTAAACATTACTTTTCAGTCAGGAAGTATTTCAACATATTTAATACCAGCAGGTATTGAAGGTGCTTATATTAAAAAAATACCAGATGGTTTATACAATTTTTATTTGTTTTTAGAGTTAGTTGATTCTCAGAGAATGTATTCAACAACAATAAATGGAAAAGAAGAACAAAGATTAAACACTTTGTATCTTACATATCATTCTAATATATTTCCAGAAATGACTCTAAGTGGTTATTTTGATCCTTCTGCTTTCTCTTTTACAGACAGTAGTTCTTCCGGCCAAATAGATAGCTGGACTTCTACTTTTGTAGTTACGGATTCTTATCCAAAGTTAACTGGGGAAGCTTTAAGTTCTATGGCTACATCTTATGGTGGAGGAAATGAGTTCCAAAAAGAATTAAACAAAAAAATAAAACAAGACACATTTAATCAAAGATATATGTTAAATGGTAAAGACACAAACACGGCTTCTGCTTATGACGCAAGACAAGCAGAATTAGATGCACAATCCAAAAAGACATTTGGCGTAGAACGTAATCCTAAAAAACCCACAACTAAATAAAAAGGAGGGGAAAATGGCTATAGTAGAACCTAGTTTTGAAAAATTATGGGAAGAAGTAAAATCCGAATTTCCTAGGGCCAAGATAGTTAGAAAAGATAAAAGTTTATTTATGAAAATTATCTTTTCTTTTTTATTCTTTACAGGAATAGACTACATAAACAATTTTATTACTACTATAGGGTGTACAGTTTATGTTCCACCATCATGGGACAATGGAGACTACTCTGACTATAGTAAATATGCTGTAATACGGCACGAGAGAACACACATGCGGCAGTTTAGAAGCTGGCCCTTTGGTAGGTACTTCTGGTGGATTAACCCAGTGCTTATGGGCTTCTGTTATATTTTTGTACTACCAGTCTTTTGGACTACAAGATCCTACTTTGAAAAAGAAGGATACATTCAAAATATGTTGGTTTCTTACGAAAGAACAGGGACTATAGATTTAAATTACTGGATGGTTAAATTAGAACCTGTGTTCTGTGGCCCCAAATATTGTTGGATGGATACTAAGAAATCTTTTAGAAAATGGATTACATCAACAGTAGCTAAAATACAAAGTGGCGAAATCAAGTGAAGCTCATTTTAAAATTGTTACTTGTTAGAAGGTCTTCCTCTTTTTGACTTTGTAGGAGAATCTTCATTAAATTCCTCACCAACAAAGGCAGCTCTGATTTTCTGAACAGCGTTTTTAACTTGCCCTTCGCCCAACTCATTGATCATGTAATTACAGTCATCAACAGTAAGCTCTTTTTGCTTTTCCATAATTTTTAATTCTTGTAAACCATTATGGACAGAAAGCTCTTCTGTAAACAATTTCTCTACAAAAGAAAGAATTCTTGGCGTAATGGTTACACCCTCTTCCGTTGAATCACCAAACGTAATTGCAGTTTCTGGTTTAATAGGTTCTACCTTAATTGCTTCATGCAATTTATTGCTGTAGGCAGAAGCATCTTTAGAGAATTCAGAAACAAACAATCTTTTAAGCTCTTCTTTATTCTCGGGATCATTAAGTTCTGCTTCGGCGTCTTCTTCAGAAATTAAAGTAAGGAGACCTTTGGAAACCCAACTCCTAAGATCGTAGGATCCTCTAATCATGTCTGGAGTAACAAACTGATTAAGATTAATAGGGAGATAGGTTCTAGGAATGATAACAGTTTCCACCCTGTTAGAGTGTGGGTCGGAGAAGTTAATTAAAAACTTTCCTGCAATATTTGCATTGTTCTTAACATAAATGTTTTTACCTTGTCTGATTAGCTCGTCTAAATTTATAATGGTTGACATATTTTTACCTTTCTGAGTAGTTTATATTACCAACAAAAACTATTTTTTCGTGTTAGCTGTTTATATTCTGTAGCCATAATATTTTGTGGTACTATCCATAAAATATTTTCTTTGTTACTACATAGATAATCTCCTTTTTTTCCAATTTTCCGAATTTTCTCATTTTGTAAAACCATTTCTTTATTTAATTGAATTGCTTTTATAGGCTGCAGTTCATTATAAAGATTCCACGTCTTGTAGTTTATGGTTCCTTTTTTATGTACTAACTTATAAACCTTATGAAAACTACCGGGTTTTACAATCCACTGTTCTGTATTTTCCTTGTTTGAGCACAAGTAGTCTCCAGATTTTCCCCTAATTTTATTTCCGTGTAATGAAACTATAGTAGCATCAGATAACTCTAAAGCTAGTATAGGATTTATCCTTATAAAGAACAACCACGATTTTGTGTTTACCATTGTAAAAACTCTTTAACTATTAAAAATTATCCTATAACAATTAATAATTAAAAGTATATATTACTTTATCCCCAATAGCAATAACTTTTTTTGTTTTATTAAATAAAAATTAAACTAAGCGTTCGCGTCTAACATAGGCAATAGTACATTCTACAGAAACAATACCGTCACCAGTAGCATCGTAAGAATTCATTTGTTTTGATTTAAACCAGCAGCCACGATATAACCACACACGATACAAAGAGGTTCCTTTGTATAGATATTCGTAAATGGAAATTGGATAATTCTGATCCATAAGGTCTTCCCATACAGAGGAGAAACCTAAAGCTATTTCCAATTCTTGATCCCAAAGTTCAACACGACCAAAGGAAATTTGAAATTCTTCGACTCTACCGGGAACATAGTCCACGGGTCTTCCCCATGTTTCGTGAGAAAGCTCATAAATATGATTACCCTCTCTACCATATGCTTGAGGATTCCATTCTTTTACGCGACCAATAATTTTACCATTTACAACAATAGAAAAACCATGATATGTCATTACGGTACTTGATTCGGGTTTTGAATAATCAATTGGTTTTTTTACTACATTATAAGGATTAGGTGCTGATTGAGGTGATGCCATTGTATTCCTCTTCCCTTCTATCAATTAAAAATAGAAGCAATATAAATTTACTACTAAATAAATAACGAAAAAAGTAAAAACCTATTAAATTTTACAAAGGTTAAGTACTAAATAAGAAGTAATATTGTAAATAAAAATTCCTCTGATTTACTATTTTACAAATAAAATGTTTTGTTAGAAAGGTAGAGCTTGATTTACGGTGTATAAACCAAACAATCTTTTAATAATCTGGGGCAGATAGTATGTGTAAATAAAGTGTATTTTCGTACTATCATTAGAATCAATAAACACTTTAATATCGGTATCAGGATCAATAGCTCTAACATTTCCTTCGGAGTCCTGATATTTTGCAATAACATTGCTTCCAACTAAGGAGTTAAGTATTGAAACAAGGAAACCTCTAACTAAAGCAAGAGTAGCTTCAGGGGAAGGTACTACTAAGGAGATTAAACTCTCGTCCATTCTTTTATACACATAGCGAGTAACATACTGTTTTTGCGTCATGTGCATAATTAAATTGTAGTCTTGTGCGAAGTTATCTACAGTAAAATCTTCTTCGATTCTATAGACAGAGTTTCCTCTATCTGTAATGTAAATAACATTGCTTTCACCAAGAGTTTTATTGCTAGTTGTTTCTACATCACCATAAGTTTCAATGTAAGTAAACCCTGCAATGGTTTTTCTAAGAACGGTATTGCTGTAGCTAGTGAATGCTCTATTTATCGCAGCAATAGCACCGGCAACGAAACTACCATCCATGGTTACTTCTGCGGATACGCCATTCTCTAACTGAATATTAGTCTTAGCAATAGTAGAACCTATCAAAATTCTAGTTCCGTGCGCTGGAGAATCACCATAAACTTGCATAGTATTTCTTGCGGCGTAAACGATAGAACCAGAAGTTTCTCTGTTTCCAATAGCAGTTCCTTGAGGTACCCCAAACCAGCCAATTCTATGTCTGCGAACAAAAGGATCCGCCATTTTATCAAGATGCTTCAGTGTGTTAGCTAAAGAAGTCCATTTATTTAAAACAATAATATCTGCAATTCTCTCAGGACCTTCCGCAGATACTATAGCTGTTTTAAAATCTAAGTCGGTATAAACACCGTCTTCATCGGAATCTTTAACTTGTATTACATAAAATTCAGGAACATTATTGTCCCAAGCTATCTCTGACATAACATAAACATCATTAACTATAGAAGCAGGGGATAACAAATCTCTTGCTGCCTGTCTGCTCTGAACTAAAATAGGATTATTGTAGTAATCCTCGCTACGGATGTACGATGCTGTCATATAGTACAGATCGCCGGGAGAAGGTTCTGCGGATCTATATAGATACTTAACAGCAAGAGGGAAGGTATATCCGGCAGCACTTGTAGTAGGATCTGATGCAAAATAGATATAGTTAGTGTTAGATAAAAATGTCCAGCCACTAACTACTTTTGCTGTAGGAGAAGTGCTATCTACAATAGTAATGCCAGAAGCCGACACCGGAATATCATCTAAAATAATGTACTTCGTATTAGGAGTACCTGTAATCTGTCCCAAAACATCAGTTACAATGTTAGAAGTATTAATGTTTTCAGTTTTATAGGCATTCAAATCCCACACAATGTAATCTTGGTTTACAATAGTAAACGTCCAAACGTCACTGGTAGAAGTAGAATCACTAAACCTCGAAACAGGATTTGAGGCAAAAGGATCTTCAGTAATAGCAGTAGAATCCCATACCATGTTTCTGAAATAAATTTTAAGATTGTCTTTCAGAAGTACAGACCCTACATTAACCCCAGAAACAGAATCAATATCTAAGGCAGTACTAAACGAAGCGTACCCGCCTTCAGGAGTATTGGCATTATAGGTTCCTAACAGGGTACCTACAACATGACCAGAAGCATAGCCATTTCCGGAAATGCCTGTACCAATAAAGGCATTTTTATTGGTAACAGTTAACGTAATGTCTCTGTCGTCTTTTCCTCTGTAGAAAGATCTAGGAGCATTTGCTTCAAAATAAAATTGATCGGAGGCACCACTTAAAGGTGCCGCAGGATTAAAACTATAGAAGTTTCCTGTGGCTGTACCAAAGTTTACTGTTAAAGAAATTCCAGCATTTAAAGTAACAGTGGCCGTACTAACACCAGATAGAGTAGTAGCAATAGCTGTGTTCGTGAAGTAGTCTTCGGCTCCTATGGCTCCCCACAAGAAAGCAGCACGTCTAATTCCCAAAGGATTTGTACCCGAAGTAGATACACATTTTAAATAATATCGTGCATTACTTGACCCAGTATAACTAGAAGTAGCTAATACAGTTAGTCCCGGATTACTGGTAGCCGTTACCCTTGCACCAGTTACAGTATGCGAAATACTTCCAATTTCTGCAAACTGATTGGTGTTTGTAAGCAAAGGATCGATTTCCATTTTAGCAGTACCTACTGCATTTAAATGCCATCCTTCATTAGCTGCGCTGGAGAAATTAAAGGCTCCTGCTGTTGTAACACCGAGCGCTGTAACAGTACCACGTAAATATAAACCTAAACCCAAATCAATATTATATGTTCCTGCGGTTGTGACATCTACAAAAAGAGTATTATCGTGGTTTACTTCATAAGCAGGATAAGCTGCTGTTCCCGGCTCAACATAATTATTAACTATGCGGAAAACTACGCCAGTAACACCAGCAGAAGATGTGGAATAATAAGGGAAGATAGAATAATTTCTTAAATAATCCCCAGTATAGGCAGAACCTGTAACGCTGCTGCATGTCCAGAAAATACAACCTGTAGCTGTAGCATTTATAGCGCTTCCGGCATGTACATTACTAATCAATTTTGTACCTAAATGAGGAGTACCCGCACTGGCGCTAGGTCCTGAAATAGATGTTTCAATGTAGTAGTGAGTATATTCTCTATATTGAGAAGTGTCAAAGTTATCACCCATGGTAACAACTTCTCTAATATCTTCAATAGGAAGAGGATCTTTTACATCTCTTTGTGTACTCTGATAATCAATATAATAAGTAGTAGTAGCATCAAATACCTCTACATTTATTTCTACTGTATCATAATAAGTACCTAAGCTTTTGTAGAATGTCCATTGGTCGGATCTTACTTCTGTCCCATCTGCCTTAGTAAGAACAGCCATGTCTTTATTCCCATCGGAATAATAGTCCAAAATTGCTCTATATGGAGCAGAGGGAGAAAAAACAAGTTGCTCACTGTAAACATAGGATCTTCTTATTCCTATATTACGACCCATAATTAAGCGTGATCCTTTTCCAATATAAGCGCTTACCAATAAATCACTAGTTACTACTGCCGGACTGGGTGTAATAATCTGATTAATATAAGTTCCGGGTGGTACGTATCTGTTGGTACTTAAAGTAGTTGTAGGTGTTGCCATTTTATACTCCTTCAGAGTTGATCATACGAGGATTTACTTGTCTATTAAAAAATAATACAATAATTACTATTTCGTGATTATTACTACCCTTTGTTAATACACATTTACGATTTTTTAATTACCAAATAACTGTTACATCTTTTGACGTAACTATTTTATAAGACATAAATACTTCATTATTTGCGGTAGTGTTGGGAGAAGCTTCCGAATCATCGTTCAAAATAGTATTGGTATCTAAAACCAAAATTTTAAAAGACCCTACTCGCTTTGGGGTTATTATTAAATTGGTTGGTTCTATGGTTGCTATTTTGGGATTATCTAAAACAATTTTGTACTTTGGTTGTAATTTATAAACGGTGAAACTTGTTTTTTCATTAACACTGATGCTATCGGGACAATCTATGTATGTTTCAAAGTCTGCTAAATTAATAACCCCGTGAAGCATATTATCGTTTACTAAGTACAATGGCGCTTCTCTTTGTATAACAATAGAGCTCTCAAACAAAACCTCTAAATCAAAAGTACTTGCCCAGAATGCGTCTACGGGATCATCTGAAATAGATTCTCTAGTGGTACCACTAGCGCTATAATTGAGAGGCAATTTTACAGACCAAGATTCTCCGGGAACATTACTCCTTATATAGGAGCCACTTCCAATGTTCCTAGTTGTTCCAAAAATTAAATCTATTATGGAAAATAAAACACTGTTGTCTTCTTCAGATTTAGCCAATATAGAAATGTTAATTCCTACTGTTGAAACTGTAGGCATTACACCTTTCCAAATACCGTTTTCAACCTTAGCATCATCAAGGGCTCCTAAGCCTCTTAGTTCAATTTTAGGATCAAAGGAAGTATCTGAAATAATAATAGAAGGTAATTGCATTTTTGTTTGCTCATACATTCTAGCTAAAAACAATTTTCTTTTCTCTGGATTTCGTATATCTGTAAAAGTTTCATCTGTTACATACTTCATACCTTGAGGTATGGCACTTTCCAGTATTGTCCTGTTTACTCCCAAACTATTAAAGTAACTATCTATATATTGTTGTATGGCACTTTTTACTATTTGCTTAGCACGCCCCGAGCTGTTACGACTATATACTTCTTTACGGGAGGTCGGACGTGCAATTTGTATTCTTGCTTTTTTATCTGTCATAACAAAAACTCCTAAACTTATCCATAAGTAATTTATTAGATAATAAGTAAAATTTATTATTTAATAAACATAGTGTTTTTTAAAACACTATGTTTATTAAATAACAATTTAGGAGTATTAAAATGTCAGACATTAAAAGAATAGGCTTGGTTAGTAGTCTAGTGGGTTCTAAAAGACCGGTTGTATATATTCTACAAGACATGCTTAAAACTATAGGGTATGAACTTAATAGTGATGGTGCTGTAGGCACAACAACAGAATTTATTTTTAAAGCAGAACAAAGTAAACTGGGTTTTTCTAAACCTGATGGTGACTGGGGTGGAGGGACATGGACAAAATTTTTAGAAAAATACAGCGATGTAGAGTTTAATATTGATCCCATTAGACTGGTTCATGAGATGATTGCTTATCCTGAAACCTCCAGCAGAAATGCTTATGGCTTTGGCGAGAATGATATTGGTGATGGTGCCGGTGCTAATTATGGTGTACTACAACATAACAGATTAGGCTCCATGAAAATTTTATTGAAAATGGCAGGTAAAAATCACCTCTACACAATATATTGTAATACCAACCAGTACAAACCTGACCCTACTATTAAGGAATGGTTTAATTCACCGGATGGTAGATATTGGCAAAATGAATATTTTAAACAGATTATCTGGGACCGTTCCGTAAACCAGATTAATCTAATCAATCTAAAATTTACAGACCCGCTACTTAATCTTAGGTTACTCGGTTTGTATTGCGATACACAAACACAAAATGGAACTATGTACTCAAGTAATATAGGTCCCATTGCTAAACCAGACTCTTCTATAAATTCGGAATTATACACAGGAACGTCTTGGGATTACATCTTTGGTAACTACTGCACCTTTAAAGAATTAAAAGATGTGTGGACACAATTCTTCAATCAGAAAACAATAGATTTTAGTTCTTATGGCAGCAATAAGCAGGAAAAAGATTCTAAGATAATGACAGAAACAAATATAGCTACTATAAACTACCTAGTAAATACAGCTATCCCAGAAGACAAACCTGAATTAAAATTAGAAATTATTGGGCAGTACAGAGCACGTACCAGTAATTACTTTTATTTTAAAGACGTGCTAAGCAGAAGGAACATTTATGCAAAAGGTAAAGGTTACATGCACGGAGACTATATTGATTTAGAACAAGACTACTCTATTTCTCTTATCAAGAATTTTGACTTCTAACTGTTATGAATTTTCAAGAACTAATCATATCCTTGCTTGGAGATTTAAATTTCGATGGTGCAATGAAGGCCATCAATACAGCAGCCTACTATATTGAAACGAAATATGTGGGGGACAAAATGTTTCTATCTCTCAGAATAAAAGATGACAAGGAGGATTCTTTAGAAGAATACAAGAATACAATTATAACTGTTATTGGTGATTTGTGCCTTACTTTAAATCTGCTGTGCGTAGATAAAAACAATCTAAAGTTTATACTTAGCAAGTAGTAGTTTCCATATAAATTAAGAGATCTTTTAGGGGTAAATAGGGTAAAAACCTAAAGTCTATACTGTAGATACTTTTTATCTAATAAAAAAATGGTTTATTAGATAACCGTGCAACACTTAAAAACTTAATAGGAATTTACAAATTATTATTACTGAAAATATTAAACTGATTTTGCCAGAAATAAAAATAAAGTCTGAAGTTACTATGAAATATCTTTTGTTTTTTCGATTTTAAAACTATTTTAAGTATTTGGTTTTTTGGTATTGACAAAAAAATTGATAGGAGTAAAATGGGGGGATTAAGGGGGGGTAAGGGCATATAAATCTACTTCAATATATTTCAATATATTCTATCTTTAAACCTTTTCAATTAAGCCTTCCAAAAACAAATTAAGAAGTAAGTCAGTTCACTTTCGAACTTGGTTGAATGTAAGAGTTGAGTGTAACGAAACTCTGGAATTCAGTCAAGTTCAAAGATTAAAGGTTGACTTCAAAACATCCTGTCTTCAAGACATTCTCTTTCCCTTCTGGTAGTTGTCCCTCTTTAAGCCAGAATTCGTTTAAAATTCTGGGCGTATTATTTGTAAGCTAATTGCGTAAAATGTAATTAAAGTAAAAAGCTGTCATTTAGGGTTGTAAAAAATAGTCGATTAAGGTAAGATACTATCATTATAAAGGAAGGATTTTTACATGATAATTTTTGAAAAAATACGAATTAAAAATGGCATAGTTTGGGAAGATTTAGAATTAGATTTAGAAAATCAGGGAACTATTTTTTTAACCGGGTCTAATGGATCTGGAAAATCTTCAATAGGAGAATTGTTAACCCATATTCTTTTTGGTAAAACGAGTAATGGTTTTAAGGGTAATGGTATTGTTCGTCCCTCCTCCAATTCTTTCTTAGGGGAACTTTATTTAAGAATTAATAATGTTTCCTACAAAATAGTACAAGAAAAAAGAAACAAATCTTCTTCGTTTAAAGTTAGTATTTACACAAAAGAGAATGAACTGGATGTAGATTATTCTGTGGAGGTAACTCCTAAAAAATCACAAGGAAGCTCCGACGAGCCTCAAAAATACATTTCAACGTTACTTGATTTAGATATGAGTGGTTTTATTGGGGTTAGCTGTCTAAATCAAGAATCTTCGCATATCCTTATAAGTGGTACAGGACCCCAGAGGAAAGAATACATTTCTTCTTTGTTTGATTTGAACAAATATGATAAGTACAAAAAAATAGTAGACAATAGGTTTAAGGATATTTCAAAAAGAAAAGATGAGATATTTATTAAAGAATCAATTTTAGTTGGTATAGAAGAACAAATTTTGGAATACCCTACTGATTTAGAAGAGAGAAAATTGTTGCTGCAGGAACAGCTGGATACCATAAAAAACAAAATAGATTTAAGAGAGGAAAAAATTAAAAACACGGAGTTGTATCTGCGCCATAAAGAAACTGTAGATATTAAATTGAAGAATTTAGATTTAACTATTAAAAAAGTTACTAATGATTTATTAGATACAGAGAAAGAACATCTTAAAAAAGCGCGGGAGACTCTGCAAGAAAACAATTCCTATTTGGTTAAACTGCAATCAGAACAAAACAGCGCTAATAAACTGAAAAAACTTTTAGAGAAACAGAATTCCTATACTATTACTATTAAAGAAGCCTATGATAATAAAAAAGAGAAATCGGAACAGCTAGAGTTATTGTTTAGTGAAAAGGATGTTCTTTTGAATATTGGTGTTTCCTTAAATCATTTTATACCATTGCTTAAAGAAAGACTTGATTTAAAGAAAGAATTAATCGCTGTAAAGAAGGAGATTAAATCTGAGGGTTTTTCTTCTTACATTTATAGTGACACTCTAGACAAAATTAAAGACATAAGGAATGAATTAGCTGTCATAAAGAATCTAGTAAAATCTCTGTCCAAGATAGAAGGAAATATATGCCCAACATGTCACAGAGAATATGAGGACCTAGATACACATCTTGAAGAAAAAGAAAATAGAGTAACTGAGCTGGAGGAAGAATTGGAATTGTTAAATTCTGCAAAGCTTTTGCTTGCACAGAGAGATGCTAAGGTAGAGAGTCTTGCTTTACTAGATAATAAAATATCAGAACAGATGCCTACGAATATACCCGATTCAGAAAATATGACCCTAGAAAATTGGGAAGAATTGTTAGTCACAAAGAGATCCGAATTTAAAGAGATGAAGGAAGCTATTATAGTCTTGGAATCGGAAGTTAACAAACTGTCTTCGACTATAACGGAATTGAAATTTTTAAACGAGGAGATTTCTTCTTATGGTACTATAAATAAAGACTTTGATTATGAATCAGAGATAGCAGAAATACGCGAGAACATTGTAAACACCAATAGGGAAATAACAAAATACGTAGAGCGAACATCTGCTATAAAGGATGTTTTAAGTTTTAAGGATTCCTATTCCATAAGTAATCTCTATACCCCTGAAAAATTAAGTAAAGCAATTTCTGTTGTATCTAAACTCAAGAATAACAAGGAAGTTATTTTGCAGGACTTTGGAGAAATAGGGCAGCAGATAAAAAGTTTAGAAAAATTAATTGTAAGAAAAAATGAAGTAACTGATCTTATATCTGATAAAGAAGAAGTAGTAGAAAATTATTTAGTCTATGAGGCTTTACAAAAAGCCATACCTAAACTAAAAGAAAGACTCTTACATATTATTCTTATGCAGCTACAAGAAATTTTACCTTTGTACACTAACATAATGTTTGAAGAATACAGTGACCTTGATTTTGTAGTTTCTGATTCCGAGAGTAGTATTGATTTATTTAAACGTGTGTATGTGGATGATGAGTTTTATGATATCCCGGTTAAGGGCCTTTCTACGGGTATGAAGCAGCGTTTAGGTGTAAGCCTTATTTGGACTCTACACAAGCTTCTACAGAACAGTAAGCGTGTTGATTTCCTCTTCTTAGATGAGGTTGATAAAGGTTTAGATGAAGATGGGTTAAATGCACTACAAAAGCTAATTGAGGAAAAACAGGATGAGGTAGGAACTCTTATTTTGATTTCTCACAGGTCGGGTATTCGAGATGTTAAAGTGGATCAGTATTGGGTAGCAAGTTCAGTAGACAATGTAACATCTAAATTAGTCAGGAAACAATAATGACTGGTAGAAAAAAGCCTAAGCCTAAAAGTGTAAACAAAAAGCAAGAAGTTGAAAATTCTATACGTAACATAGAAGGCAAAGGAAGCCGAAAAACATTGGATGCCGTTACTGTAGATGAAGTGGCTTTTCTGCGACAAGGAATAGTTGATAAGCACAACAACTATACTTCAAGGGATATGTTTAGAGAAGTTTTAATTGATGCCTTTGAAAAGGAAAAGGGTGCTTCTATTGCTACAGAGGAAATAGCTCAGATGCTGCAGCAGTTTGGTGTAGTGGCTTCCTTTAATCCTTTATTAGACAGCTACGTTAATAGGGTTTCAGATGTAGCGTTACTTAAAAGAATATGCCATTTCTTTGGGTTGAATCCAGAGGAAACTCAACGTGTTCTTAATAATGAAATAGATAATAAATTTAGGGTAGTTCCAAAGACTCCTGCCCCAACAGAAAACAAATAGTCATTAAAATTCATAATAATGAGGGGGAAATATTATATTTTATGGTAGTAGGAGATTAAACTTATGCCCAAAAGTAAACATGTTGTAGCCAAGGAAAATCTATTTGATCAGGAGATTATAAAGGATTCAAAAGGCAATTCCGAGAGTGGTTATAATTATTCTAAGAAATTAGGCGGAACTAAAGTTTTAAAACAGATTTCTTTAGTTCTAGAAATGTTTAAGAATTTAGATAAAGCTTTCGTGGGTGCTGACATTGAAGATTCTTCTTATTTGTTTGTAGGAAAGAATAATAAATCATTAAAAAGCCCTAATGTTTTAGGTATCCATATTAGTTACATGTTTAAGAATATTAACACTGAACTATTAATAAGTATGTATAAAGAAGCAGGTTTAGAAAAAATATTTAATAAAGCACTGCAAGATGCTGTAGATGGTGGTTTTATTTCTGCTAAGGATAAGGATAATATTTTAAAAGATCCTGAAAGCATTATGAACGTAAAATCAAATGCCGTTGTTGCTGGGGATGCTGAGATAACTAAAATAACATATAAGAAAGTAATTTTAGCTCCTGTGTTTTTACTATTTTTTTCTAATTATGCTTACCGATTTTATAAGTTGCGAAACAAAACAGTTGCTTCAGAGAAACCTGAAATACATGTTAATAAAACTTCGTTAGATGTTTCTTATCCCTTTACTTTTTCAAATGGTACCAAGTTTACTGTAAAGAGTACTATGCAGTTTATTCCTATAAAAGAAGTTTATTCTTTAGAGGGTAAAAAGTTTGAAGGGTGGGGCTACGATACCCTTCCTATAATAAAAGCAGAGCAAGAAAAGGAAGACAAACTAAAAAAGAAACTTGAAGAAAAAGAAGCCTTGCATTTAGATACGACTAAGCAGAAGGAAAAAGAAGAACTTGAAAAATTAAAGAATGGTCCTATAAAGCCTATTCATAAAAAAATGTTTTTGTTTTTTAATGATATACAGGAAAATTTAGGAGATGCTTTCTTCAAACTTGCTAAAGACAAATTTCCTGAAAAATATGAGTTAGCAAAGCAGTTTGAAAATTCAGTTCTAAAGAGAGAGGGTACCACAGATGCTCCCGAGAAAGATTTAGATGAAGTGGCTAAAAAATTAAATACTATCCAAAGAGAAAAACGAGACAAACGAAAGTCTAAAGTCAAATAATGGCTACTTTAACAGCAGTTGTAAATACCGATTTAAAGATATCCTGTTTAGTGGAAGATGGTAATGATTTACTGTATCCTCAAGCAACCATTACTACTCCAGACTCCTCGGTGTTTGTTGTTAACTTATCTCATGATTCATTAGGTAGATACGAAACAACTATTACTGGAGATAACTTTTCTATTACAGGTGTTTACTACTGTGTATATATACCTTACACGGATCCTGCCCATACAATAACAGCTACTGATTACTATTTTTCTATGGATCAGATTTTAGTATCTACTGCGGACATTTCAACGTTAGCCGCAGATATGGCTAGAAGTCTTGGTTTAGAGCACGACAACAGCTTAATAGACTTAGCACAATATGATCCATGTAATCAGTTGGTAGCTGCAAGACTTCGCATTTTTGACTCTGCTATAAATTTAAATTCGGCTATAGTTGATGAGCTGGTAACATCTACCCCCGGCTTACTTTATAGTTATATGGCAGTTACTACTTATGCTCGTGCAGGTAGAATGCAAAGCTATCGCTTTATACGCTTAACTTAATATTTCACTGGAAACAGTCTACAATGAAATTATAAAAATGGGAGGATTTATTAGATATTAGTTTTAGTAGTTCTTCTTGGGGTAAACTTAATATGTAGTTTCTTAGGTCATCCCCAGTTTTCAAATTAAACTTCATATACATCTCAGTCTCACCCAACTTCTCTACAATTATTTTTATGTCTAAATCAATGTCTTTTGTGTGGGCTGGGTTTATTTCAATTTTTGTTTCCAGAAATAAGGATATTACATTCTTAATTTTCTTCTTATACTTCTTAAAGGTTACTCTGTTTTGTCTTTCTCCTTGTTTAATAATAGCATATTTAGATACAAAATTTTCGGCAGTAATATAGCCAGATAATTGAGGGTCTTTGTTTATTACATCATTGAACTCATCAATGTATTCATCCCTTATCCCCACAATACCTTTACCCTCTACTAAGAAATATTTTGTTACAGATATTGTTATTTCATAACCATCCTCTACAAGCACTAGAATCTTTTTTTCATTATTAGGTTTTATGTTTTTTATTACAAAAAGCCTTGATTTGAATATGTGGTTTTTTATAAAAACAGTATCTACGTTTTCATCATATACAGCAAATCCTGTAGTTAATAATTTGTTGTACTTACTTTTTACAAAAGAGTACAGTTTTGTTTGTATATGATCCTTCGGAATTGGTATTCTTAAAGATTTTGAGGCACTTATATTTTTTTGTTCTATAGTCATAAAACTCTCCAAAAAATACGTTATCTATTTTAAAAGAAATAAACATAATTTTTTTTAAGCGTGTACTTTTTTCTGTTAATCCTTCTACTTTTGTTGTACTATGTTTCTTACTATGTTTCTTTTATGCTATACTTATACATATAAACTACATAATATGTATGTTCAGTCTGTGTAAAAACAAGATATACCTCCCGAAAGGATTCCACCAATATGGCACGCAGAAAAAAAGAACCTCTTTTAAAAGATACAGGAGATACTACTGAAGATGGTAGTGTACAAAAGACTGCTAAAAAAAGTAAAGCAATCGTTGTAGATAATCCTGTTGATAACAATGTTTTAAGTGTAGATTTTGTTAAGTTATTAAATTCTCATATAATTGCAGAAGCTAAATTGTTAGACATTGATTTAGAAATTGGTTTAGGCAATAACAAGTTTATGCTGTCTTCGGGTTCTCTTGCTTATGATTTAATTGCTGGGGGAGGTTTCGTTTATCCGGGAAGAAGAACTAACTTATTTGGAAAAGAGCAGGGAGGAAAATCTCTGTTTAGTTATTATGCAATTAAAGATGCTATTGATAAAAAGGTAGTTGTTATATTCTACGATTATGAGGGAACTACAGAACTTTCCCGCCTAGAAAAAATAGGAGTTAAGGTTGATTGGTCTGTGGAAAAGAAAAATAAAGAACCTGTGTACTTTTGGTATGTTAACGATTTGGTTACTGGAGAGCAGGCATTTAGGCATTCTAGAAGGATAATGAGAAAATTACCTAAAAGAAAAGATGGCTACCCTTCTTTGCTTATAGTTCTGGATAGTATTCCTGCCATGAATCCACAAGTATCCGATGAAAAAGACGAGAGTAAGCAGACAGCACAGTTAGCAGCTATGTTAAGTAGAGAATTCCCTAAAGTAAAATCTCTGCTTGCTTCTAGGAGGGTAAGCTGGCTCGATACTAACCAGCTTAGAGATAGACCGGGGCATTCCTATGGTACTCCTGAGTATGAGGTTGGTGGGTATGCTACGAGGCATTATGGGGACATTAGAACTAAAGTAACGAGGGTTTCAAATCCTAACTCTTGGGGAAAAGGTATTATTGAAGAGGAAAAAAGTATAGAGGGAGGAACGGATAGATACAACTATATTAAGGTTGATATATTAAAAAACAAATTGTTTGTTCCTTTTAAGAGCTGTTACGTTAGGGTTTTGTTTGAACATAATAGTAAACCCTACGGTATTATTGATCCTTTTTATGATGTATATGAGTATCTTACTAAAACGGGGCAGCTTGTTCGGGGTAGCAAACGTATGCTCACCGTTTCCTTAGAGGGGTACGAAGGTACTTACCAGTGGTCTAAATTTAAAAAATTGGTTTTGGAAAATAAGGATGAAATTTACGCCTTGTTAAGAGAGCAATTATTCAGCGGAAAAGCTGTTGATTTATTATTTAGTACAGACTCCGGTTTATCTGCAGAGGATATATCAAAAGATGATGTTGAGGATATTGATGATCCCGATGAAGATAACGAAGAGGAAATTTCTTATTAATTTATAGAAAGGTTTATTACAATGGCAAAGTTTAACATAAGAGACTTAGTTACAGGTTCTCGAAAAACTAATAGCACCCCTTCTTTTGTTTCCGGAGATAGCGTAGCTGCTGAAGAAGAGCCCCAAGAAGTTGTTGAGGAAAAACCAGCAAAAGAAGAATCTGAAAAAGATTCTGAATAATTCTACAAACACATAAAAGAAGGAGAATTGTATATATGGAAACAGAGATAAAAGAGGTTCGCGGTAAAAAATACAACACTAAAAAAGTAGATCTTTATCTAGAAGATTTAGCGGGTAAAGTTGTTGTAAATAAAAAAAATGTTATTGCACCAGATTTTTGGAGTACATCTGCTGTACAGATAGCAGCTAGTAAATATTTCAACATAAGTGAAAACTCAATTTTTGATATGGTGGAACGAGTAGTTTCAGCAATTGAAGCAAAAGCACCTTCTATTATAAAAGAAAAATATCCTAATATTTTTAATGAATTATCACATAGTTTAATTACACAGAGAGGATCTTTTAATAGTCCTGTGTGGTTTAATGTAGGTACTTCGGAAGAGCCTGCTGTCTCTGCTTGTTATATTTTACAGCTAGAGGATACGCTAGATAGTATTCTAAGTAAATTTGAAATAACGGGAAATATTTTTAAGGGTGGAGCAGGCGCAGGAATGAGCGGTTCTGCTTTAAGGGAAGAGGGAGCAAATTTGTCTAAGGGAGGTAGAGCTTCAGGTCCCATTTCTTTTTTAACTGCATTTGATTCTGCTGCGGGGGTTATTAAGTCGGGAGGAAGACTAAGGCGGTCGGCAAACCTTTATAATTTATTAGTTACACATCCTGATATTTTGAAATTTATTGATGTAAAAGCAAGAGAAGAAGATAAAGCTAGGACTCTTTTAAATACGGGGTTATATGGTCAGGGTATGGATTCCGAAGCCTATGCTTCTGTTTCTTTTCAGAATGTAAATTTGTCTGTGGCAGTTACAGATTCTTTTATGGAAGCCGTTAAAAGTGGTTCTGTTTATGACTTAATTTCTCCTAGCACTAATACTGTTACAAAAACTTTAGATGCGCGATCTGTGTTTACTAGAATTGCAGAAAAAGCACATAAATGTGGTGATCCCGGATTACAGTTTATTGATACGATTAATGCTTGGCATACTGTCCCAAACGCAGGTAGAATTAATGCAACAAATCCATGCAGCGAATACGCTTTTATAGATGAAAGCGCTTGTAATTTAGCCTCCCTTAATCTTGCGGCTTACTATGATGTAGATACAGATACTTTTGATTGGGAACAGTACAAAAAAGATGTATCTATGTTTATTATTATGCAAGATTTACTTGTCGATATAGGTTTTTACCCAACAAAAGAAATACGAAAGAATGTAATAAAATATAGAGCATTAGGTTTAGGTTATGCTAGTTTGGGTTCTGTTTTAATGAGAATGGGATTATCTTATGATTCTGAGGAGGCGAGAGAGTTTGCTAAAGAAGCAACGAGAGTACTTACTCATACTGCTTATAAAACATCTCAAGATTTGTGTGATATTTTTAGTCATAATATGACTAAAAAGGATCAAGAGACACTTAGAGAAATAGTTATCAATAAGCATGGTTTTACTGATTTTGATGAAAGACCTTTTAGAAATGCGCAGGTTTCCCTACTTGCCCCTACAGGGACCATATCCTTTCTTATGGATTGTGATTCTACAGGCGTAGAGCCTATGGTTGCTTTAGTTTCTTACAAAGCTCTTTCTGGTGGGGGTATTATGAAACTAGTACCTTCTTGTACAGCCACTGCTTTACGTAAACTTGGTTATAGTAGCGAAGAGGGAGAAAAATATATTCTGGAACACGAAACTATAAAGGGTTTTGTGCGAGACGAGCACCTTCCTGTTTTTCAGGCGGCTCTTGGCGATAATACAGTTTCTACTATGGGCCATATTAAAATGATGGCAGCAGTCCAGCCTTATCTATCTGGTGCTATTAGTAAAACTGTCAATATTCCAAGTAGCTGCACAGTAAAAGATATTGAAGATATATATTTCAAAAGCTGGGAGATGGGATTAAAAGCAATATCTATTTATAGAGATGGTAGTAAAATTTATGCTCCTATTACTGTAAAGAGTAAAAAAGAAGAAAAAGAAATTGCTGGAGACCTAGTAAGCGAGGAGGAATTAACAACAGAGGAACTTGTTAATCTTATTTGTTCCTTTTTAGACAATACTAAAAATAAAATTGGATATAAAGATAGGCAGCGCATAATTCAAAAGTTAAGAAGAAGATTACCAGATGTTCGTAATTCCATTACACACAAATTTAAAATAGGTGAGCATGAAGGCTATCTGCAGTTAGGGTTTTATGAGTCTGGGAATATAGGAGAAGTCTTTATCCAAATGGCTAAAGAGGGTTCTACTCTTTCTGGTGTAATGGATGCTTTTGCTACAGCGCTTTCTATTGCTTTACAGCATGGTTTACCTATGGAGTTATTTGCTGAAAAATTTATAGGTAC
>Ga0180007_10001535_pt1 | contig 30980 bp, 26 predicted proteins | sample MM_PC_MetaG_FD_121122 | JGI IMG/M metagenome (GOLD analysis project Ga0180007, IMG submission 121122) | Groundwater microbial communities from the Aspo Hard Rock Laboratory (HRL) deep subsurface site, Sweden - MM_PC_MetaG | ecosystem: Environmental > Aquatic > Deep subsurface > Groundwater... | reverse complement strand
TACTTTGGTTAAATATTAAATCGGCTTTTATATTATTAATATTAAGGCTAGAAACCATTTCTTCGGAATTAAAAGATATGGAACCAAAGATGTTATCGAATAAATAATTATTATTATTAGCTCCAATATCCAAATTGCTTTCAATTCCAGAGATATAAAAAACTTCAGAACCCTTGTAAAGAAATAGCCAATCCAAATTTATGTTAGTACTTATTGTAAAATTATCAGAATCATTTTCCAAATATCCATAACCTTGTCCCGAAATTTCAATTTTATCTCGGTTTAATAATGCTGCAATTAATTTGAAATCTTTGAAATTAAAGTCATAATCCAAATATATGTTTTTTTGTGAAATTGATTTATTGCTCATAAGTATGTCAAGTGTTTGAGAACTATCAGCCGAAAAATGAACCGGGTTAATTTCATTTAATTTTTGAGTAATTGCATATCCAATTTTACTTGCTTGATATGCAAGCAAATTAAACGTTTCATCAATCAAAAAATTACCTTTAATATTAAAGTCAAGAATAGAGGACTTAAAACTTATTAACCGTGTACTATCAATTTTTGATAAATTAATATTAAAGTTGAGGCTATCTAATTGGTTTGAACCAATTCTTGAATTATGAAAACCTAATTTAAAATTACCCTCAGTTTTATCTAAATCCAGCGAATGTCCATTAATATCAAATTTAAAATTTAAAGAAGAGTTTAAAGTTGAATCTTTTGTATAATTGAAAAGATTTAAATTATCAAAAGTACCTTGAAGATTATAAGTAGGTTTTTCAGAGTCTACTAAGTTCAATTTCCCACTAATTTCATTTTTCATGCTATCAAGTTGAGAATATATTTTTAGATCAATCAACTTATCAATAGTTTGAAGGTTAACACTTAATGTATCAATATGATAACCTTCTACAAAGGAATTTTCAATTTTAAACCACAATGAAGAATTTGATTGTTCAGGGTCAAATCCATTACCTTTTAAATGTCCTTCAGAATTTAATTTAGTGTCAATTCCTAAAGTTGTAGTTAAGTCCAAATTTCTAGTTTTTACATTGTAATCATATTCAATTTGTTCTTTTGTAATATCCATAAATGCATCAAATCCAAAATTACCTTTACCCATATTTGCACCGCCTTTCAACTTAAATTTAAGTGGTTCGCCTTCAAAATTTAAATTGATTTTTTTTACAAGCAACTTAGGATATTTGGGTAATTCTAAATCACTAAGAAAAGTATCAATTTCATTGTAAGAAACTTGAGAATCATTAAATTTTGCTTTAATAAAAAGCTCGGAAGGGGTATTCAATTTTGTAAGATTTCCCTCCAAATTTATATTGGTTTTATCAAGTTTAAGAGTAGCAAGGAAATTAAAGTCACTAAAAATTCCCTTGCCTTCAATATTAATTATTGGTTCTCCTTTCATGAAATTTGTTGATTCAATAAATGAACTAAGGTCACTCATGTTAAATGGCTCGCCAACAAGCTTAAAATTTATTGGATAATTTTTGAAATTTTCTAAATTAACTTCACCAAAAACATTTAAATCGTCCAAACGAGCTGATAAATTTAATGTTGATTTATCTGTTAGAATCTCTAAATTTTTTATTTCTGCAAAATTTTCCGATAAAGTAATAATTCCACTTATATTCTGGAGCTTAAAATTAGTGAGGTTTGGCGAAAATGAGAGTTGGGAAATATCAACTAAAAACTCATTTTTCTTAAAATCAGCAAGTAAATCCAATTTCAGGTTTAAATTCTCAAACTCCATATCATCAAAATTTATCGATTCATATTTTGCATGTGTGGTTAAGTATTGATTACGTTTGAATTTAAATGAAATGTTTTGAAGAGAAAAATCGGAGAAATCAATTAATAACGGAAATCCATTTTTAGTAGAATCGTCTTGTAGCGTAACTTTTGGGATATCAGTAGAGATTGAATCACTCCTAATTAGATTAGTATAGTTCCAATATTCTCTTTCAGTTTCTAGTAAAGCAATTTTTGCATCCGAAATATTTAATCTTGTAACCTTAATTCTTTTTGCAAGTATGTAAAATGGATTTAGCGCAATTTCAATTTTTTTTGCATTTAATAAAGTATCCAAATTATTTTCAATAGTAACATCGCGAAAAATTAAGTGAGTAATTAAAGTCCCTTCTAGTTCACGAATATTTATTTTTCCATTAAGTGAATTATTAGCTATCTCAATAATTTTACTTCGCAACATATTACGGAAAGTAGAAGTTTGTGAAAAAGCAAAAAACAGAACAAGCAAAATAAAGATTGAAACAAAAAACCATATAATTCCATTCCCAATTTTTCTTGGTAGCGATCTTTTAACTTTATTTTTTTTAAAGATCATTTATAACTTTCTTTAATTTTTGCTACTATTTTTGAAGTTGATTGCTCAATTACAAAATCAATTGGTTCAACACTTCCACCATTTTCGAGCACAATATCCTTTCCAACAATATTATCAATTGACCAATCAGCACCTTTTACTAAAACATCAGGAATTATTGCAGAAATTAATTCTAATGGTGTATCTTCATTAAAAAGTGTAACATAATCTACCGAACGCAAATTGCTTAAAATAAAGGCTCTTTCATTTTGATTAACAATTGGTCTAAGTTTTCCTTTAATTCTAGCCACAGATTCATCAGAGTTTAAGCCAATGATTAAAATGTCACCTTTAACCTTTGCTTTTGCAAGGTAATCAACATGCCCGGCATGAAGAATATCAAAACAACCGTTTGTGAAAACAATTTTTTTACCTGTTGCTTTAAGACGTTTTACAATTGCTTTAAGCTCTTCATGAGGGATTAAAATGTTTTTCATTTTATTTCTGCAACTAAGTGACTAAATAATTTATCAATTTCTATTGGAACAACTCCAGCTTCTTCGCATACTAATCCGCCAGCAAAATTTGCAAGGTAAGTAGCTTCCGAAATTGTTGCACCAGCAAGTAATGCAATTGTTAGAGTTGAAATAACCGTATCACCAGCGCCTGAAACATCCATAACTTTACGAGCTTTTGTTGGAATAATCAACATTGGTTTATCTTTTTCAAAAATAGCCATTCCATCAGCACCCAGCGTTAGCAGAAGATATTTACATGAAATTTTTTCTAATAATTTAAATCCAATATTTTCAATATCGTCTTTTGTATGAATTTTAATCCCAAATGAGTCTTCAGTTTCCTTGAGATTTGGCTTAAAAACGGTAACATTATTAAATGTGAAGAAATTTTCAAATTTAGGATCAACAGTAATTACTTTATTTTCGCTATTTGCTAGGTCAATTATTTTTAGAATAAGTGATTGGGACAAAACACCTTTATTGTAATCTTCTAATATAATTGCATCAATATTGTTGATATTTGATTTAAGAGAATTGAAAAGTGCAATTTCCAATTCATTAGATATTTTATTCTTGCTCTCTTTATCAATACGGACAATTTGCTGGTCGGAAGATATTACACGTGTTTTAGTTGTTGTTGGGCGTGATGAATCTTGTAAAAGAAAATCGGCTGTCATATTTTCAGTTAAAATCAAATTCTTAAAAATAACTGAACTATCATCATCCCCGAGCAATCCAAATGGAATTGCATTTGCACCAAGTTTAGCAACATTAAGAGCAACATTTGCAGCACCACCAAATCTAAAAAATTCATTATCAATTTCTACAATTGGTACTGGGGCTTCTGGAGAGATTCTGTTAACTTCACCCCATAAATATCCATCCAGCATCATATCGCCAATTATTGCTACATTAAACTTTCTAAATTTATTTTTAATTTCGGTTAATCTTTCTTTCGATAAATCAATCATTTATTTCCTTTACAAAATTTTCTACAAATTTATTAGTAAAATCGATGGCAAACAAACCTTCATTTGAACCAAACCAAAGTTTTGTGCCGTCGAAGTGTAGTGAATTTATTATAAGTGGTAACCCGTCAATATTGGTCATTGTAATTTCATTTGTAAATCTATTTATTAAAGCAACTCCACGTCCGTAAATATCTTTTGTGTTTTTACTAAATTGATATAATGAAACCCAAATAAAATCGCCAGTAATTACCATATCATAAATACCATTGCCTTTTAATCCATCACGAGCTTCAAATCTAGTCCAACTATTTTTTCTGTCATATTTATAAATGCCGCCAAGATTAAAATTGGGATTATTTTTTGTAATAAACTCATCAAGTCCAATCCAAATATTATTTTGTTCAACGAGCATTGCAGAAATTGAGACCGCATCACCATCGCCATTGAAATAATTAAAATCGTTACTATAGAAGGAGAGTGTAGATGCATCAGAAATATCTCTAGATTTATCATATTTATGAAGTCCCGATTCTGTTCCAAACCAGACAAGACTATCACCATCAACTTTAATAACTTTGATAGTGTTAGTTTTCATGTTATTATTCATAGTTAAATCGTAATCAACAAATCTACGGCGTTTAAGATCATATTTAGTAAGATACTTAAACCGTCCAATCCAAACAGCATTTAAATCAGAATCGTATTGAACATCTCTAATCCAGTTGCTAAGTTGTCCACCTTTGCCAAACTTACGTTTGCTCCAACGTTTTCTCTTTTTATTAAAAATGAAAAGACCATCAGAAGAACCAGCCCAAACAAAATCCTTATTGGCAGTAATTGTGTAGAAAAAATCGTGCTTTAGTTTTTCATTATTTGTGGAATAATTATACCATTCCTGCATTCGATAGTTGTATTGAAATATGCCGTTTCCATTTGTGGCTACCCAAAGATTGTTTCCGTCATTGCAAATATCGCGAACATCTTTTCCTTCCAAGTAACTCTCAAGTTGTTGAATGTCTTGGGCAACTATTAATTGGCTTACTAAGAAGAATATTATTAGGATATATTTCATTTGTTTAAAATTTAATTTGATTAAGAAAAAACTTTATTTTCACTTTCAAATTTACTAATAATTAAATTAGTAGAATCCTTAAATGCAAAATTCCAGTCATTCTCAAATTGATTTTTTATGATTTGTGAAAGGTGTACATAATCAATTCTTTTGTTGATAATGGTTTCTATTTCAATTGTTTTTTCAGAAAGTTCTTTTTTCAATTCAGTGTTATGTGTTTTATCAGATAAATAATCTGGCAAATCTGCATGTCTTTTTCCACAAAGAATTGAACCATGCTGTAGGACAACATTATTCAATTTTCTTTGAGCACTTCCAATTAATTTTTTCCCATTAAATTTTACTTCACTTTTAGCTGTGCTTGCAAAACATAATGCACCAGAAGGATTATCCAAAAGACTTTTAAAATTTGGCTGAGTATTTTCTAACTCAACAGAAGAAAGTTTAGAATCGTATTTTGCTAAAGCAGCGGAAAGGGTTAATGAAACTTTATTATAAACTTCTCGTGCAGATAGTCCAAAAGTAAACGGAAGAATTAATGAATATGTTAATTCCTCAGCGTGCAAAATAGCTCTGCCTCCAGTGGGTCTTTTTACTAATCCAATGTTTTCTTCATTGCATTTGTCTATATCAATTTCATCAATATTTTGATTTGCACCAAGTGAGATGGTATAAGGATTCCAACGATATAATCGAAAGAATGCTTCATTATCCTTACAAATTTTGGATAAAAAAATATCCAGTTCCATATTAAATTGACCAGAACTGGATTTAGTGTCAATAAAATGCCAAATCATTTTTTTAAAATACTTCGTTTAGATTGATTAATAAACTCAACTATATTTTTAACATACTTGTTATCTGATTTTGCTAATTCAATTTTTGCACTTGTTGTATTTAACCCTGAATAATAAAGTAGTTTATATGCATTTTTTAATTCAAGAAGATCATTGGATGTAAAACCTCGTCTTTTTAGACCAATGCTATTTAACCCACTATATCTTATTGGCATATTGGCAGCCATAACGTATGGAGGAATATCAGCTGAAACCGACATTCCACCTTGAATCATTGCGTGTTCGCCAATTATGCCAAATTGGTGAACTAAACTTCCACCACCTATAATTACCCAATCGCCAACAGTTACATGTCCTGCAAGTTGAACTGAGTTTGCAATAATACAATTATTACCAACCAAACAATCATGAGCTACGTGAGCATAAGCCATAATAAGGCAGTTCTTTCCAATAGTAGATTTTCCTGTTTCAATTGTTCCGCGATGTAGTGTAGCAAATTCTCGAATTACAGTATTATCACCAATATAAAAATAGGTCTTTTCATCTGCATATTTTAAATCCTGAGGAGCGTTAGAAATAACAGCTGATTGGAATATTTTTACATTATTGCCTATCCTTGCTCCATTATAAATGCATGCGTGAGGACCAATAACAGTTCCTGCACCAATTTGAACATCATCTTCAATTATAGCATACGGGCCAACTATAACATTTTCTCCTATTTTTGCCATAGGAGAAACAATTGCTGTTGAATTAATTTCTGTTGCCATTTTAATTCCAAATTAATATTGTTATTTATCTACAATAGCTGCCATCATGTCAGCTTCGCATACTAGTTGACCCTCAACAAATGCTTTGGTTCGCATACTAACATAACGACCACCTGTTTTTCCTACTAATTCAGCTTCCAAAATTAATTGATCGCCAGGAACCACTGGTTTACGAAATTTAGCATTATCAATTTTCATAAAATAAACCAATTTATTTTGCACTTCATTCTCTGGTAAAGAGTTTAACATAAGAATTCCACCAGTTTGTGCTAATGCTTCAAGTATTAAAACTCCAGGCATTACGCGTCTATCAGGGAAGTGTCCTTGAAAAAATAATTCATTAAAAGTTACAGATTTAACACCACGCACACTTTTATCAAATTTTAGATCAATAATTTTATCAACCAACAAAAAAGGATATCTGTGAGGAAGAATTTTTTGAATTGCTTCAATATCAAAAACCACACCTTGTTTTTTTACATTTTGATATTTTTTTTCAATTTTCTTTTGTTGATATAATTTTCTAATTTTTTTTGCAAACTCAACATTTGCTTTATGACCCGGACGTGCTGCAAGAATTTGTGCTTTAATTGGTGCACCTATTAATGCTAAATCGCCAAGCATATCAAGTAGTTTGTGGCGAACAGGTTCGTTTTTAAATCTCAAAGAGTTTTCGTTGAAAAATCCAGTTGTTCCAATTTTTATATCTGCCTTAAGACCAAGTTTGGCTTTTATTTGTAAAACTTTTTCCTCACTCATATCGTGGTCAACAATTACAACTGCATTATCAATATTTCCACCCTGAATTAAACCTTGTTCAATTAATGGTTCAATTTCACTAAGAAAACAGAAAGTCCTTGCAGGAGCAAACTCTGTTACAAATTCCTTTTCAAGATCAAACATACCAGAATGTTGGCTACCCAAAGCAGGGTTTTGATAATCAACCATTACCGTCATTCTGTAACTATCTGAAGGTAAAGCAACAAACTCAACCTGTTCATCCTCATTTTTATATGTAATTGTCTCATCAATTATTAAATAATCTTTATTTGCATCTTGTTGAACAAATCCCGCCTCTTGAAGTTTATGAACAAAAGGTAATGAACTTCCATCAACTACTGGAGGTTCAATGCCATCAATTTCAATTTTAATATTATCAATTTGAAGACCAACTATAGCAGCAAGAACATGCTCAATTGTATGAACTTTGGCATCCCCAATTCCAATAGTAGTACCTCTTGAAACATCAACCACATAATCTGCAGTTGCTGGAATTTCTGGTTTATCACCTAAATCTACTCTAATAAATCTAATTCCAAAATTTTCTGGTGCAGGTTTAAAAGTCATTATACAATTTGTACCTGTATGCAGACCAGTTCCGCTTATAGTTATTGCTTTTTCTATTGTTCTCTGTTTTTCGAGCATTAGCTGTTTCCTGTATTCTTATTTATTCTATTTTCTAATTCTGTAACTTTTTTTTCTAATTCCTTAATCTGTGTGCTATATTTATCTAAATTTCTAATGTGTGCTTGTTCTTTAAATGCAATTCTTACTTCTTTTGCAGGAATACCAAAATATTTACCTGGAGTTAAAATTGATTTTGAGGCAGCAGATTTTCCCCCAATCATTATTTGGTTTCCAATTTCGATATGGCCAGAAATAGCTACTTGTCCACCAAATATACAATGATCACCAACTTTTGAGCTTCCAGCAATTCCACTTTGCCCCGAAATAGCCGTATGTTTGCCAACTTCAACATTGTGTGCAATTTGAACTAAGTTATCAATTTTTGTTCCCTCCTTAATAATTGTAGAACCCAATGCAGCTCTATCAATTGAAACGTTGGAGCCAAGTTCAACATAGTCTTCCAGTACTACATTTCCAATTTGCGGAACTTTTGTAAATTTACCTTTTTCATTTGGAAAATAACCAAATCCATCGGAACCAACAACAGTTCCAGAATGAATGATTACATTGTTGCCAATAATATTTCCATAAGTAATAGTTACATTTGGATAAATTAAACAATTTGTACCCAAAGTAGTATTTTCAAGGATAACCGAATTATGGTAAATAACTGAATCATTTCCAATTGAACAATTTTCAGAAATTACGACGTTTTTGCCAATTGAAACATTTTTACCAATTATTGCACTTGGATGAATTGAAGAAGTTTCGTCAATTCCAACAAAATGTTTTTTTGTGTTGAAATATTTAATTATCACTTTATGTAGAGCAACATCGGGGTTTTGCACCTCAATGTAAGTAATATCGGTTCTACTTTTCTCAATAGTTGAGTTTATTAACACAACTGATGCTTTTGTAGTTAACAAATATTTTACATAATTAGGAAGGTAAAGAAAGGTTAAATCGTTTTGATTGGCTTCATAAATTTTGGAGACATTTTCAATTTCAATATTCTCATCTCCAATTATTTTCCCACCAACGAACTCGGCAATTTCTTTTATGGTAATTTTCATTTAGTAGTAATATTATTTTATTATATATTTGCATTTAATTCACTAATATAGCAAGAAGATAAAAATGTTATTCAAGTTTTTTTACCACTTTTGCTGTTATATCAAATTTATCTTTAGCATAAAGAAACATAATATCTCCACTCTTATCAAACACAAAATCCAATTCATCCTCTTCAGCAACATCTTGAATTGCATTAAAAACTTTATTTTGAATAGGTTTCATAATCTCTTCCTGCTGAGAATATAGTTCGCCCTTGTAACCAAATTTGCCTTCTCTATATTTAGAAATATCGGATTCTAATTTTTCTAATTCCTTCTCAATTATAAGCTTTTTATTATCACTCATAACAAGTTTGCGGTTATTAAAGTCCTTTGTTTTTGTATCAAGCTCTCTTTCCATCTTCTGAATTTCCTCTTTCCATTCTTGAATAAGAGCGTCAATTTTTTTCTGTGCATCTTGTGCATCAGGAAGGTTCTGAAGAATTGCATCCGAATTTACATAACCAATTTGTAATTGGGCAAAATTTGGGATGGAAATAAATAGTAAAATTGCAAAAAATATTAGAGCTAATTTTTTCATGATTATAATTCCTATATAGTTTTATAGGTCTACTCACACGAAAATTATTTTCGTGTGAGTAATTAAATTTATTTACTTTTTAGTTGATCTAAAACTTTATATGTCATATCATATTTTGAATCGGCATAATGAAGAATGTTAACAACACCTTCCACGCCTTTATCCATAATGAAAGACATTTTTTGTTCTTTGGCAACTGTTTCGATAGCTGTATTAACAGCATCTCTAATAGGTTTCATTACACTTTGACCTTTTTGAATAACAAGTTGCTCTTGTTGAAGAATTGCATTTTGTTGCATCATTAATTGTTGTTCTGTTTCTTGCTTCTTTTGTGGTGTCATCATAGCACTTTGGTTTTGATATGTTTGAACATTCACTTGAAAAACTTGCGTTAAACTATCTCGTGTTCTTGACCAATTTTGTTGAAGAACCTGCAAATCTTGTTGAGCTTTTATAGCTGGAGCATAGTTCTGATACAATATTTGTGAATCAACATATCCAATTTTTTGATTTTGAGCAAATAATGTTAATCCACTAATGAATAAGAGAGCAATTAATAACTTTTTCACGTTTACCTCATAATTTAGATGTTATAAATAATTAAAAACCTTGTCCAAATTGAAAATGGAAAACCCATTGTGGGTCTAAACCATCAACCAATTTTCTATCAAACCCATATCCATAATCGAAACCGATTAAACCAATGGGATTTATTAATATTCTTGCACCAATACCAACTGATTTTCTCAAATCGTAAAAATCGGTGCTTTTTAAATCTTTGTAAACATTTCCTGCTTCTGCAAATGCAATAAAATAAATAGGCATTGGATCTAATGTTAAAGCAATTCTTAGTTCAGTAACATATCTCGTCATAATACTGCCACCACTTTGCCCTTTATTTGGTCCAATTGTTCTATCATCGTACCCACGCAAAGGAGTTGTGGCAACGGTTAAACCATTTCCACCCATAAAGAAATATTCTAATGGATTTATATGAGTATCACTTTGCAGTTCTTCAAGATATCCCATGTCAATTCCTGCATAGAAAACTAATCTATTTGAATTAAATAATCTACGGTAAAAATCTGTCTTAAATTGCATTTTAAAATAATCAACTTCACCTGGTAAAAATGGTCCGCCACTTAACTCGGCATTAAGCGATATTTTAGAACCCCGAGAAGGAAAAATTGGATTATCAATATCTGTTCTTGATATTGTAGAGCCAATAGTATATTGATTATATGTACCTTCGTCGTAATAATATCCACCATTTTTAATATCGTTATATTGATATTTTACCATTCCTTGAATGTAAAAATATTTATCAGGCCATCTTAAACGCCTACCAACTCTTAATGTAAGTCCTGTTTGGCTTAAGTCGTAATAATAATTTTGACGAGTATCAAAAATATCAAATCCAACCATAGTTGGTGTATCCATAAACCAAGGTTCTGTAAAACCAAGACTGAATGTTCGATAATAATTACCAACTCCAAATTGCCAGTTAAAATTAAGAATTTGTCCACCGCCCATTGTGAAAGGATGAATAATATCAAAATTTGTTAGAGTAATACCAACAGAACCACTAAAACCGTAGCTACCGCTATACCCAACAGACGCGTTTAAATAGTCGCTTGATCTTTCTTCAACACTATAAGTAAGATTAACAGTACTATCATTTACAGGTTTGTAATCAATTCCTTTTGTATATAATCCTTCAACATTAAAATATTTTAAATTTGCTAATTGCTGTAAAGAAGAGAAGATAGCAGTTCGGCTAAAGTAGTCACCAGGTATTGTATAAAGTTCTCTTCTAATTACTTTTCCCATAGTTTTGGTGTTACCAGTAATGTTAACTTCACCAATTTTGAATCTTTGATTTTCTCTAATTGTGATAACAATATCAACTGAATCTTCAGCAATTCTTTCTTCACGTGTTTCAAGATTGAAGCCTAAATATCCATTATCTTGATAAATTGAAGAAACATCAGTTTGTTTTTCATTAAAGCGAAGGTTTTGATTAAAACGATCTAAATCGTAAACATCGCCTTTTTTAAAGTCTAATCTAGCATCCAAAATATTATCATTATAAACTGTATTACCTTCCCAAATAATATCTCTAACAATAATCTGGGAGCCTTCGTGTATATTCAAATATATTTCCAACTCAGTTTTATTGTCATTGTAAACAAGAGAATCACTTATAATTTCAAAATCTCTATAACCTCCTTTATTATAAAATGATTTTAATAATTCCTTATCTTTTATATAATCTTCACGATTAAAAGTACTACTTTTCCAAAATTTCCACCACACAGGCTCTGAAGTTTCTGCAAGTTCAGATTTCAAATCATCGCTACTAAAAGCACTATTATTCAAAAAAGTGATTTTAGTTACATCAACTTTTTCACCTTCTTCAATATTATAAACTAATAATAATCTATCTTTTATTCTATGTATTATATTTCTTTTGCTTTTAGGATCAAAATCATAAACAGTTTCTTCAGTAACCGAATTATCATTTTTATCTTGCCAAGTAACAGTTATTTCGTCATCGTCTGTTGTATCAGCTTTTACAAATTCAAAAAGGGAAGTAGTAATTTGAGCATTCATTAAATCTTCGGCAATGTAAAGATTTTTCATTTCACGAATTGATTTATAAATTGTCTGCGGTTTTAATATTTGCCCTGATACAAATGTAACAGCTTTATCTAAATCCTCGTCATCTAAATCATCGTTCCCATTGAAAATATACTTTTCAATTCGTGGGAATTCGTTTACTTTTATAACAATAAAAGCACCATCAGCAACTTTTTTTTCAATATCAATTTTAATATCAGAAGTGAAAAGTCCTAATTTCCATAGTCTTTTAATTGCATTTAATGTTTGGTCACCAGGAATTTCTATCTCGTCACCAACTTTTAATCCACTATTTGCAATAACAGTTGCTGGATCAGCAGTTGTATTACCTTCAACAGTAATTCCCAATATTTTATAATTTACTCTGCCTACTTGGGGAAACATTGTAGATGTGAATATAAATATGAGTAATAAACTAAACAGTTTCGATTTAATCGGGTAGTTAATCATTTTCTCCAATCTTTTTTTTATCTTCATTAATTTGTTCACTAACTAGTCCGAACCTTCTCTCTCTGCGTTGAAATTCTTTAATCGCTTCAATTAGATTTGAAGTTTTGAATTTGGGCCATAGAATTTCTGTAACATAAATTTCAGAATAAGCTATTTGCCAAAGAAGAAAATTACTAATTCTCATCTCGCCACCACTCCTTATAACAAGTTCAGGATCTGGCATTTCGGATGTATTTAAATATTTTGCCACAGTATCTTCTGAAATATTTTCAACATCAATATTTCCATCTTTAACATTTTGAGCAATATTTTTTACAGCATTTGTTATTTCCCATCTTCCACTATAACTTAAAGCTAAATTTAAAGTCATTTTAGTATTCATTTTTGTTTTTTCAAATGCTTCTTCCAATTCTTCTTTTACTTCAACTGGAAGCATTTCAGAGTTTCCTATTGAAGTTAATCTAATGTTGTTTTTATGAAGTGCGTTTGTTTCATCTTTTAAACTTTTAACAATAAGTCTCATCAATGTCGAAACTTCAGTTTTGGGTCTGTGCCAATTTTCTGTTGAAAAAGTATATAGAGTTAAAAATTTTACACCTAAATTTGCACAAGCTTCAACAATTTCACGAACTGTTTCCACTCCTTTCTTGTGTCCAGCAACTCTAGGTAAACCCTTCATTTTTGCCCAACGCCCATTACCATCCATAATGATAGCAATGTGCTCAGGAATAACTCCAGATTTTTTAACTTCTTCAATATTGTTAAAATCTTTATCGGATAAGATCTTTTTCACGAACTTCCAAATTATTTTAAATCAAACTACCAAAATATATGGGAGTCACCTAAATGTCAAGAATGATTAAAGTTACAAAAATACTACTAATCAAAAGTAACGGGGGTTATACAAAGGAAAAAATATTTTGTGCCAGGAAAAATTGGGAACTTTATTGGAAAAGATCTTCGTCTTCTGAAGTGCTCACAATTTTTATTTGTTTTTGAGTTTCTTCTTCTAATTGGCTAATAAGTTTTTTTGCTTGGGTAATTGAACTTGCTGGAACACCTAGAAAAAGTATAACTGGTTTTGATGAATATTTGTTACGTTGATTTGCTAAAAATTTAATTTTTCGCAAAATTGTAGGTTTGCTTAGGTCTTCCTCAGTAAGTGTTAAACCAAAAATGAGCTTTTTATTCAATTTGCCAACAGCATCAACCTCAAATTCACCAATTTTGGAAGGATTTGGCAGATATTTACTATGTTTTCTACTTATAGTAAGACAACCATTCTTCCAAAAATGTTCAATTAAGGAATCAACTCTATCTTTTTCAGTTAAATGTACCATAAAAATGTTAGTTTAATATTGGAATAATAGGTGAAAAATGTGAATAATCTAAAACTTTTATATTCAATATTTTATCATATTCAATCATTTGAACTTCATGAGAATTATTTAATCTGCCATAAACGACTTTTTTGCCACTATGATCAAGACTTAAATAATACGGTTCAAATACTTTTTCTTCAAAATTGTAAAGAATTTGCATTCTATTTCTGTTTGAAATTGCTTTAGTAAAAATTTCTGTTTTCATAATTACCTCAATTATACCACCTAAATACTCCAAGTGCTTTACCTATTATCGAAAAGTTATCTAAGTTGTTTAATATAATAGGGGAGTAATTGTCGTTTTCAGGAATAAGTGAAATTATTCCGTTTTTTCTTTCAAATCTTTTTAATGTTGCTTCATTATCAATCATAGCAACTACTATTTCGCCATTATTTGCATCTTTTTGGGGATTTATAATTACAACATCACCTTCAAATATTCCAGCATTAATCATACTATCGCCTTTAACTTTTAGAGCAAAACAATTTGCTTTTGAGTTTATTAGACTTGCTTGAATATTTATTGTTCCCTCAATATTTTCTTCTGCAAGAATTGGTTGCCCAGCTGCAACTCTACCAATTATTGGAATTTCAATGGTGTCAGAAACTATTGTTTTAGAACCGATGCTGTTATTTTCAATAACTGATATTGTTCTACTAGAATTTTCACCGATATTCAAAAAACCTTTTTTAATTAGTGCATCAATATGGCGTTTAACACCAAATGTGCTTACTATATTAAAATGGGTTCCAATTTCGCGATAAGTTGGGGGGTAGCTATTAAAATCGATAAAATCTTTAATAAACTGATAAATATTTTCTTGGCGTTCTGTTAATTCATTCTTCATAATAGTGCTCCAATGTGCACTACAAAAATAGTGAACAGAAAGGCACTTGTCAAGAAAAAATATTTAAAAATAAAAAAGCGAATTAAATAATTCGCTTTTTTATATCAAATCTTATATAAACTAATTATTTAGCAAGTAAAAGTTTTATCGTTTTTGTTTCACTTGAAGTTATAATTTGAGAAAAATAAACACCCGATGGCAAATTATTTGCATTAAAAGTAATTTTGTGCGAACCTGAACTCATATCTTTATTAATTAGTTTGGTTACAACATTTCCTATTATATCATAAATATTTATTGTTACATGCGAGGGCTTTATTAATTGATATTCTATTGTGGTTGTTGGATTAAATGGATTTGGGTAAGCAGAAATTAAATTAAAAGTTTCTGGATGTGCAAAATACTTAACAGAAGTTGTTGTTTTTGTAGTAAAATAAATTGTTTTATTTGTACCAAAAGAATAATTATCAGTTGAAGAAATTCCCTCATTTAATTGAATTGAATACTCACTGTTTTCATCTAATTGAGTTTGTGAAGTGAATTTAATAATTCCATCGGAATAACCACTTGCATCAACAACAATTCCAATTTTATTTTTGTCTTTATCCTGCAAGATAACATTTCCAACTAGTGAAGATGAGTTCAAAGCCCCATCAAATTGTAGTGAAATTGATGTATCTAGTTCTATATTATTATCACCATCTTGCGGATAGTATGAAATCAATGAAAGATTATCGCGTGCTTTTGTAACAAAATTAAGTTCAATATCTTCTGTTAGTGGAACATCCCAATTACTTGTTGCATTTTTATTAATAATTATAGTGTAATTTGTTTGTTTAGCAAAAGTAGGTGATGGTTGAAAGTAAAGAATATTTCCTTCACTATTCCAACTTATTTCACCAAAAGTATTTGGAGTAATTGAAAATGCACTTTCAACTGATGATTTATTCATTGGGTGTGAAAATTCAATAAATGCTTTTTTTGAATGATAGGCACTATCAACTTCTGTGTTTGGATATGTTGTAACAACATTTGGGGTAGCTGTAATATCAAGAATTTTAGAATTGGTTAATTCTCTTATTAATGGCATTCTATTAATCATTTGCGTACCAGGGCATGCAGTTCCACCACCGCTCTGTCCATGTCCAGAAATATTATCGTTAACTCTGCTTATTGTGGCATGGTAACTTTGACCCTTTGGTATAATTCCATATTTATCACACAAAAAAGCAGCAATAGAAGCCACTTTGTTTAATCCAATATCACTTGGAATATCTGAAACATAATTTCCAATAAAGCAAATTCCAACCGTTCCACTATTCTTTCCTGAATTATGGGCTCCTATTATATTTTCTTGAGTATCACTTATCCAAGCACGTCCTTTGTAAAGAACTCCATTTGGATCAACTAACCAGTTATATCCAATATCATCCCAGCCATTGCCATTTACATGCCAATCCCAATAAGTTCTTACAACGGCAGCATAATCAGAAGAAACAGTATGAGCTGCACTATGATGAATAATTAAATGGGTAACATCAGTTAAACTGCGAGTACTTACATTTTCATCCTGTGGGCATCCCCAACTTTTTCTGCTTACAAATTCAGGTCTTTCAATGTTGGAAATTAACTTAATTTTTTGGGATTGATAAATGTTATTTTTAATCTGGGCATCAGTCGTTTTTCCAGGGCTTATAAAACTAAATGTCAAATTATCTAAATAATTAAGCGAGTTTGTATGAAACTGCATAAACTTATTTTCTTTATCAAAGAAGGATAATGAGCCAATGAATTTATTTTCTATTTTTTCTGCATCATCTTCGTTTGATATTAATTCCCAATCACTCCATGTATTTCCATCTTTTGAGACACGAATAAAAAATTGAGCTTTATCTTTTTCGCTTGTTAAAGTAGCATTTAAGCCAATAGCAATAAATGGTTCTGGTTTAACAATTGGGATTTCAATTACATCCGATAAAAACTCTGATGGAGCCATATTTGAGAAATTACCTAAAGGGGAATATTCTATTTTTTTATGTGTTATCTCTTGAGCAGAAATAAAAACTGAAAATATAATAAATAAAATAGCATTTAATGCTAAATGGTATTTATATGTAAATGATTTAATCACAAAATCTCCGTATGATACTTCAAATTATGTTTATAATATTTAATAAAATTATGTTTCCAAGTTATTAAAATAATTCTAATAACTAAAATACTTTGTAATTATAATTTCAGTTTTTTTTGAATTTAAATATGGGTTTTGATTTAAAATAAAAAAGCTTACAAAAGAAATTCATTTGTAAGCTTTTTTTAAATAATATTATAAGACTATTTAACTATAACATTCCAGCCAAATTTATCTTCCGATTTTCCATATTGGATATCTGTTAAAGCTTCATACAATTTGGTGCCCAATTCGCCAGCATGATTATCACTAAACATAATTTCAGTTTCGCCATATTTAAGTTTGCTTATCGAAGAAATAACAGCCGCAGTTCCAGTTCCAAATAACTCAACAAGGTTTCCATTATTATAAGCGTCTATGATTTCCTTAAGCTCAATGTCACGTTCAGATACATTATATCCCCAATCTTTTAAGATTTCCAAAACAGACATACGTGTTATTCCAGGCAAAATTGTTCCCGAAAGGCGAGGTGTTGCAACTTCATTTTTGAATTGAACAAACATATTCATAGTGCCAACTTCTTCAATATATTTTTGTTGAAGTCCATCAAGATATAGAACCTGTGCAAATCCAAGTTTTTTTGCTTCGCGTTGTGCATAAAGAGAGGCAGCATAATTCCCAGCGGTTTTGCAATCGCCAACGCCACCGCGCACAGCACGAACATATTTATCAGTAACCATTATTGGAACTGGTTTAAATCCACCTGGATAGTAAGGTCCAACTGGGCTTAATAGAATTAAAAATTTATATTTTTCACCAGCTTTAACACCAAGCATTGGGTCAGTAGCAAACATTACTGGACGAATGTATAGTGAATGACCTGGTTTGTTTGGAATCCAATCTCTATCAACATTTATTAATTCGATCAATCCTTCCATTACGAAATCGATATTAACTTGAGGAATGCACATTTTTTCTGCCGAACGATTTAATCGTTCCAAGTTCTTAGTTGGGCGAAAAAGAACAATTTTGCCATCAATTTGTTTATAAGCTTTTAATCCTTCAAAAATTGCCTGTCCATAATGGAATACAAGGGCTGCCGGACTTAGACTAATATTTTCATGTTTTTTAATAATTGCATCTTGCCAGCCGCCTTTTTCTGAATCATAATCCATTTCTAAAACGTGGGTGGTAAAAGTTTTCCCAAAAATTAATTCATCAGGAATTTGAATTTTTTCTTTAGTGGGTTCAGTTTCGAAAATTAGTTTATTCATAATTACACCTTTTTTAATATGTTTTTAAGTAAATATCTTAAAAACGACTTAGTAATTTGATTTTTATTAACAATTCAATTTCTATTTATTTTATATAAAAAACAAGATTTTCATATATAAAAATAATGATTTTTAAGTGAAAAAATTAAAGGTTTTTTGAAAATATCAATTACTCTTTTTCTATTTTTAACTAAATTTATACATGATAAAAAACTTAATAGAAAAACTTGGCGAAAAGACAATCAATTTCATACAAGAAATTGGGCAAATTAGCCAACTCTTTTTCTCACTTATAAAGTACTCATCGCAACTTTTTAAAAATAGAAAATTACTTCTGTTCCAGATGGAGCATATAGGCGTTAATTCGTTACCATTAGTTATAATAATAGCCATTTTTACTGGAGCAGTTTCTGCTTGGCAAGCAGCTTATCAATTAAAAGGAATTGCCCCAATTTCATTTCTTGGAACTGCAACAAGCAGAGCAATTATCACAGAGTTGGGCCCAGTTTTAACAGCTATAATTATTGCTGGTCGTGTTGGTGCTTCAATTGCTGCAGAGCTTGGGTCAATGCGTGTAACCGAGCAAATTGATGCTCTTGAAACAATGGGAATTAGCACAATTCGCTATTTAGCTATGCCACGTTTTTATGCCTCTATAATAATGATGCCCGTTTTAATTGTTTTTGCAAATGTAATTGCTGTTGCAGGTGCATATGTAATTTCTAATTACTTTTTGGATGTTTCCTATTCAGTTTTTTTTGATTCGGTAAAGCGCTTTTTCTTAATTAGTGATTTTATGTTTGGTTTAGTAAAAGGCGTTTTTTTTGGTGGAATCACTTCACTTCTCGGATGTCACATAGGATTTAGAACATCTGGTGGTGCTGAAGGTGTTGGTCTATCAACAATAAGGTCATTTGTGCTTTCAGCTTCATTAATTTTAATAATAGATTATATTTTATGGACATTATTATTTTGATAAAATTACTTGAGAAAGACAATCTATCTTATTAAATTTCTTATTAACAATTTAACAGAAAATAAGTGACAAAAAACATTTTTGATAGAATTTTTGCTATTACATTATTACCGCTATTATTGCCTTTTATGATAATAATTGGGATTATTTTAATAGTTGTTGATAGACAGTCTCCCTTTTTTATTCAACAGCGGGGAATTACACTTGATAAGTTTCTCTTTAGCATAATTAAGTTTAGAACTATTAAACGTTCCAGTATTAAAAGTAGAGAAAAAAGTATCTTTTTCAAATCCTTTCATCAAGAAAACATATCAAAATTTGGAAGCTGGTTAAGAAAAACTGGTTTGGATGAGCTTCCACAAATATTTAATGTTATTAAAGGTGATATGAGTTTTGTTGGGCCAAGACCTTTTATGATTTCGGATTTAAAACTTTTAAAAAAAAATGATTATGAATATTATAAACTTCGAGAAAATTTTAATTCAAAACCTGGAATAACAGGCTTGTGGCAAATATTCTGTAATAGAAACGAAGGAGCCAAAAATCTAATTGCTCTTGAAAAGATTTACGAAGATATGAAATCATTTAAATATGATTTGAAAATTTTGGCTTATACAATTCCCATTGTTCTTACAGCTAATAATACTGATGCTGTTTTCTCTACTTCATTTTTCCCCATCGATAGTTCCGATTCTATTCAAATAAATTTTGTATTTGAAAAATCTAAATCAGAGCAACTTAATTCAGATGAATATTCTGTTAAACTTGCAAAAAATTTCTGGATTAATGCTAAATCTTTAAAAAGTAAAAATAATTTAAAGTCCCTCAATATAAAACCAAGCATCAAACAAGTTCGTAACAATAAATATGATAAAATTTAAATTTGAGAGTTTTGTTCATCTTATTTCTCTTAATTGAAAAAAGTGAAAGTAATTATTCTCTAAATCTAAATGTTTTTATATAAATTTTGTTCTGATTTACTGGATTTATGAAAAAAAAGAAATTTTAATGAAGTTAAACTCAAAATTAGTCATTTAATAGTTCTGGCTTAATAATTGTTGTAAATCAGACAAAATGCTTGAATTATTGTTTTTTACTTTTTAAGTAAAGAATAAATTATTGAATAATTGATTAGATAAAATAGAATTTCTACAAAATAATAATTCTGTATTCTAAACAGGTTCTCTCCCTAAAAAAGAATATAGGGATAGAAATGACAAAGCGATAGATGTTTATTTTGCTAAGGCTCAAATTTTAATTATTTAAATAATAGTTTGTGATTTTTCTTGATTAAAATTTTTTAAGGCAATAAGTTAACGTGTTAAAAGAAATTAAGAATGTAAAAAGAAGAATAATTCTTAATTAAAAAATTAAATTAAATATCGGAGTAAAAATGTCAGAGTACGTGAAAGATCTTGTGGCAAATGTAAAGGCAAAAAACCCAAGTGAACCGGAGTTTCATCAGGCAGTTGAAGAGGTTGTTTCTTCATTGGAAGTTGTATTAGAAAGGCACCCAGAATACAGAGCTAATAAAATACTAGAAAGATTGGTTGAGCCTGAAAGAGTAATTATGTTTAGAGTTCCTTGGGTAAATGATAGAGGCGAAATTCAAATTAACAGAGGTTTCAGAGTTCAAATGAATTCTGCAATAGGACCATATAAAGGTGGTTTAAGATTTCACCCTTCTGTTACTCTTGGAATATTAAAATTTTTAGCGTTTGAACAAACTTTCAAAAATAGCTTAACCACACTTCCAATGGGTGGTGGTAAAGGTGGTTCTGATTTTGACCCTAAAGGTAAATCAGATTTAGAAATAATGAAATTTTGCCAAAGCTTTATGACTGAATTGTTCCGCCATGTTGGTCCAAATACTGATGTTCCTGCTGGTGATATTGGTGTTGGTGGAAGAGAAATTGGATATTTATTTGGACAATACAAAAGATTAAAAAATGAGTTTACTGGTGTCTTAACAGGAAAAGGAAGAAACTGGGGTGGATCGCTTATTAGACCAGAAGCAACAGGCTTTGGTGTTGTTTATTTTACAGAAGAAATGTTGAAAACAAAAGGAACTGATTTTAAAGGCAAAAGAGTAGCTGTTTCAGGTTTTGGTAATGTTGCTTGGGGTGTTGTTCAAAAGGTAAACGAACTTGGTGGAAAAGTTGTTACTCTTTCAGGTCCTGATGGTTATATTTATGACCCTGATGGTATTTCTGGAAACAAAGTTGATTATATGCTTTCGTTGAGACTAAGTAATAAAGATGCTGTAGAAGATTATGCAAAGAAATATAATGTAGAATTTCATGCTGAAAAAAAACCATGGGAAGTTCCTGTTGATATTGCTATTCCAGCAGCAACCCAAAATGAATTGTTTCCTGAAGATGCAAAAATACTTATTCAAAACGGCTGCCAATGTGTTTGTGAAGCTGCAAACATGCCAACAACTCTTGAAGCTACTCATATTCTTCAAGATGCTGGAATTCTATTTGCGCCAGGTAAAGCAGCTAATGCTGGTGGAGTTGCGGTTTCTGGTTTAGAAATGGCACAAAATAGTATGCGTTATAATTGGACAAGTGAAGAAGTTGATCAAAGATTAAAAATGATTATGAAAGAAATTCATACAACTTGTGTAACTACTGCCGAAAAATATGGTGCAGCGGGCAATTATGTGCTTGGTGCAAATATTGGTGGATTTATTAAAGTTGCTGATTCTATGCTTGATCAAGGTGTTGTCTAATATTTTGCAAATTAAAAGCTAATGCATTTTTGCATTAGCTTTTTATTATTTTAATATAACTTTTAACAAAATAAGATTATGAATGTCAACACATAAAATAACCTTCGATAAAAACCTTCTGCAAGAAAGCAAAGAACAAAAATTCCAAGATTTTCATAATTTAATGTCATTCCGAATTCATGATATCATTCTTGTATCAAGTATGTACGATTTCTACTTATATGAAGAAGATGGACGATTGTATGAATTAATTCGTAAGGAATATCAAGGCTTAAATTTAAGTAATAGTCCAGAATTAGTGCATGTTGCTAGTGGAAAGGAAGCATTAAAATTAGCAAAGACAAAGGGAAGATTTAATTTAATTATTACTACTTTGCACGTTGAAGATATGTCCGCAGTAAAATTAGCTCAAAGTATAAAAAAAGCAAATCTTGATATTCCAATTGCACTTTTGGGCTATGATAATAATGAAATGGTTGAAATTATTAAAAGTGAAGAAGTTAACGCTTTTGATAAGGTTTTTATGTGGCAAGGTGATTTCAGAATAGTCTTTGGAATTATTAAATATTTTGAAGATAAAATGAATGTTGAGTTCGATACAAATCGTGTTGGAGTTCAAGTAATAATTTTGATTGAAGATAGTGTCAGATTCTATTCATCCTACCTTCCATTGGTTTACACAGAGTTAGTTAAACAAGCGCAGAGATTAACAGCTGAAGGTATAAATTTATCGCATCGTTTTCTAAAGATGCGTGCTCGTCCCAAAATTATTTTATGCTCCACGTATGAGGAGGCTTGGAAATATTATAAAAAATATGAAAATAATATTCTCGGCATTATTTCAGATGTTGATTTCAAAAAAGGTGGTCTACAAAATAAAAAAGCAGGAATTCTATTTACTAGACGAGTAAAAAACCTTAGACCAGATTTGCCAATTTTACTTCAATCAAATGTTGAAGAAAATAGAAAATTAGCAAATGAATTAGGCGCTTCTTTCTTATACAAAAATTCATCAACATTATTAGAAGATTTACGTTCATTTATGAATGAACAATTTTCATTTGGAGATTTTGTTTTTAGAATGCCAAATGGGCTGGAAGTTGGACGTGCATCCAATTTATCTGAATTAGCCGAAAGATTAACGACTGTGCCAGAAGAAAGTATTGCTTTCCATTCTTCGCGAAATCATTTTTCAAGTTGGTTAAAATCACGTACAGATTTTTGGTTAGCCTACCAATTACGTCCAAGAAAAGTTGATCATTATCGTTCAATTGATGCTTTGCGAGAAGATTTAATTGACGCAATTCAAATATACAATAGAGATAGACAGCGTGGAATTATTTCAGATTTTGATAGTAATACCTTTAACAAACTAAGTTATTTTGCAAGAATTGGTGGAGGTTCAATAGGGGGAAAAGCTCGGGGATTAGGTTTTTTTAGTAGTCTATTAAGTAATTTTAATATTGATCATAAGTTTAAAGAAATAAAAATTTTTGTTCCAACAACTGTGGTTTTGGCTACTGATATATTTGACCAGTTTATGGAAGAAAATAATTTAACTAACTTTGCTCTAAAATGTGAAGATGATGAAGAAATAAAACAAGCTTTTATCGATGCCCCCAAATTTCCTTATACTGCTGTTAAAAGTCTGATAAATTTTCTAATAATTGTTAATGTTCCCTTGGCTGTTCGTTCCTCAAGTTTATTAGAAGATTCGCTGGGACAGCCATTTGCCGGCGTTTATGATACAATAATGCTTCCTAATGTTCATGAAAATCCAGAAGTAAGATTAAGACGTTTACTTAGAGCTATCAAATTGGTTTATGCTTCAACATTTTACCAAAGAGCTAAGCAATATTTCAATGTAACATCTTACCATCTTGAAGAAGAAAAAATGGCAATAGTAATTCAAGAAATGGTTGGGGCAGTGCATAATGATCAATTTTACCCTGAAATATCTGGAGTTGCAAAATCATATAACTTTTATCCTGTTGATCCTTTACAACCAGATGATGGAATTGTATCTGCTGCATTTGGATTAGGAAAAATTATTGTAGAAGGTGGAAATTCGATTAGATTCTGTCCAAAATATCCACAAAATATATTACATCAAACTATAGTGGATGATATTTTAAAGTATAATCAGGAAAAGTATTTTGCATTAAATATGAAGGATTTTGAAAAAGACACTTCCGATATGGAAGATAGTTTGGTTCAAGAACATTATGTTGAAGATGCAGAAAAAGATGGTACATTAGCGCATGTTGGGTCCACTTATTCAATGTTTAATCATTCAATTTATGATGGAACTTCACGCGAGGGTAAAAAACTTTTTACACTTGCCCCCATTCTAAAATATAATACATTTCCATTACCAGAGATTTTGGATGTGCTACTTAAAATGAGTAGCTGGGGAATGGGAAATCCTGTTGAAATTGAATTTGCAGCAAATTTATCGGTACCCAAAAACAAGCAAAAAGAATTTGCTGTTGTTCAATTACGTCCGTTAGCTGTTAGTACTGAACTTGAAGAACTAGATATTGAAGGTTACAACAATAACGAGCTTATTTGTATGTCCGATTTTGTTATGGGTAATGGTAGCAATAATAAAATAAAAGATATTATTTTTGTAAATAAAGATGAATATGATCGTTCCAAGAGTAGAGAAACTGCGTTAGATATTGGATATTTAAATAAAAAATTAGTTAAACAGGAAAAAGACTATTTGTTAATTGGTGTTGGTCGCTGGGGAACACTTGATCCTTGGTTGGGTATTCCGATTACATGGGAACAAATTTCTGGTGCCAAAGCAATTGTTGAAAGTAATTTCAAAGATTTTGATGTTGAGCCATCTCAGGGATCACACTTTTTCCAAAATTTGACTTCATTCAAGGTTGGATATTTTACTGTCCATAGAAATATTGGGAATGGGTTTATTGATTGGGAATGGTTATCGATGCAAAAAATTGTTGAAAAAAAAGGCGTTGTTACACATATAAAATTAGATGCTCCGATAACCATAAAGATTAATGGACGAGAAAATAAAGGGGTAATTATAAAACCTGAAATTTTAAATCAAAATGGTGAAACTTTAGAAGATTTATAAAATTTTAAAATGAATTATTGTAATTATTAATTTTTTGTTTTAGAATTAAGTTTAATAACACTTTCAAGTTTATTGGCTTAGTAGAACTAACTTTGCTAATCAAAAATAATTCAAGTAATTTTTAATATAGAATTAATAAAATTTAGGAATAAAATGACAAATCAAAAGATTAAACCCGCTATTAGAACTGAGAACATAACTTATGCTGTTCGCGATATTATTGTTTTGGCAAATGAAGTAGCTAAAACTGGTAAAGAAATGCTTTACCTAAATATTGGAGACCCAAATATTTACGATTTTGCACCTCCAAGAGAAATGGTTGAAGCAACTTACAAAGCAATGTTGGAAAATAAAAATGGTTATTCGCCTTCTTCAGGAATAAAAGTAGCTACAGATGCAATTGCTCGCGAAGCAGATAGAAAGGGAATTAAAAATGTTCACGATATTTTTGTAACTACTGGGGCGAGTGAAGCAATTGAATTAGCCCTAACGGCTTTGGTTAATGACGGTGAAAATGTTTTAACTCCTTCTCCAGGATATCCTTTATACACAGCAATTTCTAGCAAATTGCAGGCAATGGAAAATCCATATTTTTTGGATGAAGCCAACGGCTGGCAACCCGATATTGAAGATATTAAAAGCAAAGTTAATGCTAAAACAAAAGCGATTATTATTATTAATCCAAATAATCCAACCGGCTCAATTGCTAGTTACGAAACTTTGAAATCACTTGTTGATTTTGCGGTTGAGCGTAATCTTGTTGTATTTGCTGATGAAATTTATGATAAGCTTTTATTTGATGATAATAAATTGACCTCAATTGCATCTATAAATCCAGATGCATCTGTAATTACTTTTGGTGGATTGTCAAAAAACTATATGGTTCCTGGATTTAGAATAGGTTGGGGAATTGTAAGTGGTCATAAAGAAATTTTAGCTGATTACATTGAAGCAATTAATAAAATGTTACGCGCTCGTCTTTCTGCAAATCACCCAGAACAATACGGAATTCCAGTTGCACTTGATGGAACTAACGAACATCTTGTTGTTGCAATGGAAAAATTAACCAAGCGACGTGATATTACAGTTGAAATGTTAAATGCAATTGATGGAATTTCATGTGTAAAACCAGAAGGTGCTTTTTATGCTTTTCCTTCGGTAGAAATTAAAAACACAGATAATCACTTTATTTCTGAATTAATTAAAGAAACTGGCGTTGTTGTTGTTCCCGGCAGTGGATTTGGACAGAAACCAGGTACAAAGCATTTTAGAGTTGTTTTCCTTCCTCAAGAAAATGTACTTGAAAAAGCATACAAAAATATTGCAACATTCTATTCTAAGTATAAGAATGAGTTTGAATAGAAAGTAAATTACTAAAGTAAATATTTCATTTGTTTTTTAACCCACGGTAAATTAATCGTGGGTTATTTTTTTACCAAAAACTATACTCTTACTTTCTCAAGAAAATCACGCTAATTTTTAATAAATTTACATTCTTATTTTAACAAAATTGTGATTTATGAATATAGCATTTGTAGCAAGTGAAGTTGTGCCTTTTGCAAAAACTGGTGGTTTGGCAGATGTTTCTGGCTCGCTTCCAATAGAATTGACAAAGCTTGGACATAATGTAAAAGTATTTATGCCAAAATATTACTCTGTTGATGAAAAAAGATTTAAACTAAAACATGAATCTTGGATTGGAATAATACCAGTTAGAGTTGAAAATAAAGCGCATAATGTGAATATATTCAAAGGACTTTTGGATGATTCAAAAACCGAAATTTACTTTATCGATTATCCTCCTTTTTTTCACAGACACTTACTTTATACAAATGATTTAGACGAAGATGAAAGATTTATTCTATTTTCTAAAGCTGTAATAGAATTATTGCAAAGATTATCTTGGGAAGCAAATATTATCCATCTAAATGATTGGCAGTCTGCTTTAGTGCCGTTACTTATAAAAGATAACTATAGTTGGGATAAATACTTTGATAAAATAGCTTCTGTTTTTACAATTCACAATATTGCTTATCAAGGAAACTTCCCAAAAGAGACTTATAAAAAAGCTGAAATAGCTCCAAAGTATTTTGAAGCTCCAGGTGAAATAGAGCATCAGGGACGTGTAAATTTTATGAAAGCTGGAATTTCATTTGCTGATATTATCACAACCGTAAGCGAAAAATATGCTGAAGAACTATTAACTCCAGAATTTAGTTTTGGAATGGATACAATTCTTAAATATAGAAAAGATGATTTCTATGGAATTCTAAATGGTATTGATGAAACCGTTTGGAGCCCAGAAGTGGATACTTATATTACTCAAAAATATTCATCAAAAACAATAGATGATAAAGAGAAAAATAAAATTGAATTACTGAAAATGTTCAGTATGCCATACAACATAAATACTCCAGTTATTGGAATTGTTTCTAGGCTTGCTACTCAAAAAGGTTTCGATTTATTTCTGAATTCAATTGATTATCTTTTGTCATTAGATGTTCAATGGGTTATTCTTGGAAGTGGTGAATATGAATATGAAAAACAACTAAAAGAAATTGCTGTTAATAATCCAGAAAAATTTAGTATTAGTTTGGGTTATAGTAATGAACTGTCCCACTTAATTACTGCTGGAGCAGATATGTTTTTGATGCCATCCCATTTTGAACCTTGTGGATTAACTCAAATGTATTCATTAAAATATGGAACTGTTCCAATTGTGAGAAATACTGGCGGACTTGCCGATACTGTGTTTGATTGGGATGCTCAAATTTATGATAATAAAAAGGATGGAACTGGATTTTCATTTAACGATTATAACGGCTACGCTTTAACAAATGCAATTGAGCGCGCAGTTAGTTATTTTCACAACAAAGAAATTTGGAAACAGATACAGCAGAACGGAATGAAGACTTCATTTGCTTGGCAAGTATCGGCTAAAAAATATGTTTCAATTTATAGTAAAGCACTTGCAAAAAAATAAAGTACAGTTTTACGAGGTGTTTGTAGTTTAACGACATAGCAATCTGCCGCTATTATTAAAATTGAATATTATGAAAACTTGCACAAACGCATTGCATAAAGAACATGGCTCAGCAAAATGAGTTGAATTTGCACCAAAAATAAAAATTGTTTTCCTCTGAAAAAGGGTAACATTAAAAAGAAAAATATGATAAAAGAAGAATATAGATTTACAACATTACCAAATGGTATTAGGGTTGTTACTGAAAACCTTCCACACGTAAGCTCTTTTTCGCTTGGTTTTTGGTTTAATACTGGCTCACGAAACGAAACAAGAAAGAATAACGGAATTTCACACTTTACCGAGCACATGTTATTTAAAGGTACTTCCAATAGAAGTTCAAAAAAAATATCGGATGATGTTGAAAAATTGGGTGGATATCTCAACGCATTTACTTCTAAAGAACATACTTGCTATTACGGACGTGGAGTTGGTGTGCATCTTCCAAAAGTTTTTGACGTGATTTCCGATATGGTGCAAAACTCTCTTTTTAAGGATAAAGATATTGAAAAAGAATCTGGAGTGATTCTAGATGAGTATTATGATATTGAAGATTCTCCAGAGGAATTGATTTTTGATAGATTTGAAAGTAACATTTTTAAATCTCATCCTCTTCATTATCCAATTATTGGAACTGAAAAAAATATACAGACTTTTGAACAGAGGGATTTTATTGAATATTTACAGAAGCACTACACAAATAATAATTTTCTAATTGCTGCTAGTGGAAATGTGAATCACAGTGAAATTGTTGCGCTTGCTGAACAGAAAATTACCAGTTTACAGAAGGGAAAAGTAGTAAGTAAAATAACATTAGCAAAAACTAATAGATCTGACTTATTGATTGAAAAAGAAATTCAACAAACACATGTTATTATTGGTAGGGAAACATTCGGTTATGTTGACAAAGACAGATTGAAAGTAAATATACTTTCCAATATTATTGGAGAGGGGAGTAGCTCTCGTCTTTTTAATGTATTACGCGAAAAGAATGGTTTAACTTATCAAATAAATTCATTTCTAAATTCTTTTGCAGACTACTCAGCATTTGGTGTATATTTTTCTACTAATGAAAAACAAGCTGATAAAGCAACTGATTTAGTGATAAAAGAGTTTGACAAAATTCTTAAAAATGGAATTACAAAAGTTGAATTATCACGTGCAAAAGAGTACATGAAAGGTCATTTAATTATGCACTTAGAAGGCACTACAAACAGAATGATTCGTATTGCTCAGACAAATCTTTACCTAAACAGAACAAAGAAAATTCAAGAATCAATTGATGCAATTGACGCAATCACATTAGATGGTGTTGTTGAAGTTTCAAAGGATCTTTTAAATAAAGATAGTTTAAGTAAAGTTGTGCTTTGTGCAAAAAGAATGATTTAAATAATAATTGTAACTAACCAAAATTATAATTAGAAAAGACGAATATGAGCATAAATTTATTTTGGGTAACCTTTGCTGTTTTGGTGATAAATCTTCCTTTTGGTTTTTGGAGACAAAGTGTTAAAAAGTTTTCGCTAAAATGGTTCCTTTCTGTTCATCTACCAGTATTGGCAATTATTTTGTTAAGAATTTACGGAGAAATTGGTTTTGCCTTTTATACTTACATCTTTTTGGTAAGTGCATTTTTTTTAGGGCAAAAATTGGGCGGAATTATATTTGACAAAAGGGAATATTTAATTGAAAAACTTCATTATCCTGTTCATAATAGATAATGTATTAAGTGATTTGTTTTAACTCAGTTAACTTATTTTTTATTTTGTCTCAAATAAGAGAAATCCGTATTTTCCCATACACAAAACAAGATGGTAACTTAAATTTACTAGAGACGGTTTGAAAGTATGCAGCTCAAATATTAATGATTTCCAAAAGACAAAATTCCAATTGACAAGAACAATGAGAAGTGTATTTTTCGACTTTCGACTGCACTAATCTATTTTGTATTTAAAACATAATAGGAGGATATATGAAGAAGGCTATTATTTTAATATTGATGATTTTATCTGCATCAATTATTTCACAAGAAGACAAAAAGATAAATCCCAATTTTTATAATACTTGGGTTGAAAGCAATTATTATGAAAAAATAATGAGTTGCAAAACTCCTTATGAATTAAACTCAGTTGAAAATAGCATAATTGAATTGTATTTCTTTGAATCTGACAATAGAATTCTTTTTGCATCATTTTATGAAGGAATTAAAAGAAATTTTACAATTGAAAATAGTGACACTATAAAAACGTTGGATTTAAATGGTAAGGAATCTACTATTTATTTAATAAGTGATAACAATAAAACCCAATTGGTTGTGGAAAATAGAGAAAAAACTCTCTATTACATTGCTCTTGAAAAAAAATACTATTGCAGTAGTGGTGTTCAAAATCTACTTAGAGATATGTTTTTAGCGGGCGAGTATATTGTTGATTCAGATTCGACTAAAAAAGTAACATTTACACCCGGTGGAAATGTTAGTGGCATTAGTGATTTTAATAAATATCAAATTCCGATAAAAGGAATTCCTTTGCCAACTAAATATGATATTGTAATACTTCAAAAAGTGAATAAAAGAGTAGAAAACTCAATTCTTCTACATTGGGAAATTATAAAAGATGAAATTATTCTTTATAATATTAGTAAATCATTTGACGATGACGGGAATTATTTAGAACCAATAATTCTTGACAAATATTTAACATTAAAAAAATTGAATTATAAAGAATTATAGTAATGAAAGCAAAGTGAAGAAAAAATTTCGAGAGTGTTTCATTTTTTGTGTAAATGGCAGAATGCTTATTTGATAAACGGCTTTAGCCGTTTGTCAAATATAATGGAAAATTGTGAAAAAATGAAGGCCCAATCTCTAATAGGCATAGTCC
>Ga0180007_10001534_pt1 | contig 30981 bp, 40 predicted proteins | sample MM_PC_MetaG_FD_121122 | JGI IMG/M metagenome (GOLD analysis project Ga0180007, IMG submission 121122) | Groundwater microbial communities from the Aspo Hard Rock Laboratory (HRL) deep subsurface site, Sweden - MM_PC_MetaG | ecosystem: Environmental > Aquatic > Deep subsurface > Groundwater... | reverse complement strand
GCTGCCGGGCGTGAAGTCGGATGATGAGAGAAGAAGCTTGTTGCCGCAGTATCTTGCCCCTGAAGAACTGGTGTGATAGCTAGATGGTGAAGATTGGAAGAGGCTAAGAAAATTTACGCTTACTTTCCTTCAGAGCTTCGTGGGGGGCTACCGCCCGGCCTTACAGCTTATGGTCCTGGCCCTAGCCATGACGAGAATCAGGAGAGGATTGATGCGAAGACACAGGTGGTGCACGGCCTGATCGCTTATGAGCGCGGTATAGCTCATGATGGCACTGCTCTCAAAGATGCCGCCTCCAGGCCCAAGCTCCATCGAGATCTGCGTGCGGCTCCTCTTAATGGAGTCATAAATGTCGCGGAGCAAGAAAATCTGGCCAGACTGCGCGGCGATCAGCCTTTGGAGGTCCCCTTCGTCAGTCTCGATTGTGAGATCATCAAACGGAGTCGACGGCGCCAGGGCCAACTCCCGACGGCTGATCTCAAGTAAGGCGTTCAGGAGGTGAATATCGTTGGAGGTGGGCAGAGTGAAAACGGGCTGGCCTTCTTCGAATTCCATATCTTCCCTGAACGGGAACACCGTCAACGAGAACCGGGCCTCTTGCTTTCCAGGATCGCCAAGGACCGCTTCGAGAAGAAGGGTAGGGGCATGCCTGTCATTGAGCGCGCGGATGCTCTCAAGAGGGGAAGATTCGCCCAAGGTGAGATCCTTGGACAGTCGGGAGAATTGCTGCTTCAGGACTTGGCATAGATCGTCTGGCCAGAAGGGGAGTAAGCGCATGCTATTTGGGGGGCTCGCAGGCCACCGGCGCGGACTTGATCGTTCCCTTCTCCGGATCGTACACGACAACCTCTTTCAGGCGCTCGTACGCCGGCGTGCCGTCGGGGTTCTTCGCTATAATTTCGTAGACCTGGCCATCCCTGCAAAATTCATTAGGCTTGAGTTCCACGTCACCGGCCCGGGCAACGCTTGCCAAGAGGGCTAGGTTAATGCCTATGGCGAAGCAAAACACATAAAACAACCGCTCAAGTGTTCTTAGCCGCGGCGTCATTCGGAACCTCCTTCCTTCTGGTTCGGGTAAACGACGCCTTCTTCCTCGAGGCGCTTCATGAACTCCTGGTGCTCAGGTTGCGCCTGCAGGGCGGCAATCTCTTCGTCGGTCAGCTTCTTGGAAAGCTTCACAATCTGATGTTTGGGTTCGCACGTCTCGGGCACTGAGGCCACAGAGTTGGCAAAAAAGCCTGTCTTGACGAGCTGCACAGAGTTGGCCTTCCAGTTGACCGTTTCGCCCTGGACGAACCGGGTGTAGAGTCGGCCCTTGATGCACCATTCGGAGATTTCGACAGTCCCACCATTTTGGTCCTTCACCACTTCGATGGACTGCATCTCAGGCTTCATGTCAGCCCGGAGCTGGGCCATAACCTTTTCTTCTACGAGCTCCCCATTAAACTTGCTGCCTTTCACGGGCAGCAGTCGCCAGGTGTTCACTAATGCGACACCTAAGAGGGCAACCACAAGCCAGCGCCAAATCCAAGACATATCTTCTAATCCTCCTGTGCCGACACAGGCTTTGATTTTGCCGTAAGTTCACGCAGGGCTAAGCTGAACGCAACGGCCAGGATGCTCAATCCATTGCCTACGAGGTAGACCGCTCGGACCACTTCGTTGTCAGAGCAGGCGGCCAGGAGAGCAAAGGCCAGGAGCATAGCAAGAGATACGAGCGTGCAGATTTTACAAAAGGTCATTCCCGTACCACCTCCCATGCCGTTTCAGGCGCTGCCAGCAGTTTCCCGGCAAGCTGCTTATCGCTGTAGATCTGTGTCCCCAAATTATGCAACTGAACTCGGTGCCACCCAATCATGTCTCGGATAACTTCCCGTTTCGCTGTCATTTCAGGAGTCAGGGGAGCCACGTCGCCGGAGGTGAGAATCGTGGGGGCAGTCATCCTGTAAACTTCCTCGAGGAGATTCAAAGTGAGCAGCGTCTTTATTTGTTGGGCCTTCATTGAAACTGCATCTTCCGATTGCGGCTGGGCCGCCAGGTCCTCACCTTTCACAGCCATCATCTCGGGGCTGCCCTTAGGTTTTGTGGTATTAGCCCCTACGGCTGTCACAACCGAAAACGTCAGAAAGCCCGCCAAAACAGCCAACGCAAAGCAGAAAAAAACAGAATTAGTGATCTTGGTAACGTAATGTATGATTCTCATTGCGTATCCTTGGTTTCAGTGTTGCTCGTCATGTTCCATTTCGCCTTGATTCGCGCGAAATGTGCCTGACGGTGCTCGAAGGGGATTTTGATCATTCTCATATCTAAAATCATGCGCCGAGTACGATCCTGGATAAGATGCATCAAGGGGCCCTGCAACTCATCAACGACCACCCTGGACCTCACCCTCTTTTCAGTGCACGGCTGCGTCGTCTGGCGCGCCTGGCGCGTTCTTTTTCCTTTTCCCATCTGCATGCACCTATGCTTTACCCTTCAAGAGCGAGGATTTCATTTCTTGAAGCGAGTCTCTTAAGTTTGTCACCGGCACCGAACAGAAAAATCCCGAAGAGGAAATTCGGACAGTGGGGGATTAAACTCCACCCCAGGCTCTTGCTGACAATCTCGGGGAGCCCCGTAATAACACCCGTGATTGCGCCAAGGGCGATGATATTGACAGCTGCAAGTTGGAGCACGGTAATCCATCCGAGAAATCGCAAAGCTTGCCCTGCATTTTTTAAAATAATCTCTCCTATTCTCATGGTACTCTCCGTATATGCTCAATTGATCTAGCTATGAGGCGAGGCCACTTTTTGCTTTGTACCCCGCTTCTATATCTGCGAGAGAATGACCTACCTCACCCCCCCCTGCCGCCAGCCTAGAGTCGCTGGCAGCAGGGGCGAGTTAGTTGGTGGGTCTGAAGGCTTCCGGATCACACACCATGCCGGAAGGATCACGGTTAAGCTCTTCGGTGATCCTCGAGGACTTAAAGGCGCTCAAGATGCCGAGGAAGCTGCCGTTGAAGGCCGCATCTAGGACTGTCTTCGGTCGAAACTCCGGAGAGTGGGACAAGGACACGGGGCTCTCGCCGGGAATCTGGGAAAATATGGCCTCCAAAATCTTCCTCGAGTCCACGTCCAGGGCCTTGTCACCTTCCAAGAGGGACAACCATAGCCGGCGATCGTAGAAGGCCGGGTAGCAACCTTCCTTGGCGAAAAAGGCCATCACCTGCAGAACCATGATCGGAGATGCAATCTTGCCATCCTCGCGCATCTCCCTTCGGGAATGCTCAATATAGGCGACCATTTGATCTAGGCTGCAGCTCACGGCCCGGTTGTCAGTGAAACCATTCATCTGGGCATTTCCGCTGAACACGATCAGTCGGCCCACAGGCAGTTCGACCTGGATGATACGAAGCAGGGCCTTAAAGATTTTGGACGTCCGCTCGATCTGCACGAACGGGCTCCTGATGATTTTTTCATTGCGCCCGACCCGCTCCCACTTTTCGGGGTTGACCTGGCTGCCGTCGGCGCTTTCCCAGACGCCGTGGAGGTTCTTGGTTTCCACGATGATCACGCCCTCGGGCGTTACGACCAAGTGGTCAATCTCGCACCGGCCGTTGCTCAGGTTAACCCCGACGTTCCAGTACACGGCAACGTCATCGAGCGTTGCCAGCTCCCTCATGACGGCCTGTTCGCCTTCCATGCCGCACCGTTCAGCCGAAGCGTCAGCGCCGCCCGTTGCCTGTTGGGCAAAGGCGGGGCCGAGAACTTTGCGCTGGAGGCCCTGGGCCCAGACAAAGTGGAACCTGTCCCCGCGCGGCTGCTGAAGGGACGAGGGGATGGGCTTGGCACCCTTTCCCTTGCGAAGCACAAATACTACGCAGAGAAATACCAAAATGAGTATGATGATTGTCGCGTTATTCATAGTGCCCTTATTTTACCAAACCATAAATAGGGCTGTCTTCATCTTTTGTTCAGAAAAACAAATTTTGGCAAACCGTCTTCCAATCTGATTGCGGCTTTGAACTCACCATTCTTGCCGTTAAAAGTGTACTGAGCCGATGTTTCACCTTGCGACAACAACTCTTTGACTCCATCAGCATCTATTCCGCCTTGTGAATGTTTCTTGAGAAAGAAGCTCTTGCAGCCATCTTTAAATTTGTCGCATCCAAAACCGACTCTGTTCTCACGGATATTACCTTGGAAACAGACTGGGCATTGCCCAAGACTAGAGTTGCCGAAGTCCATCTCGACACGCTTTTTGCCAGAATCCCAGAATAGCTTTGCCTTAAATTCTTTTCCTTTCTGCGAGGTAAGGGACAAGTTCCGGGTCTTTTCTCCAGCACAAAGCGCCTTGACGGCCGCGGCCGAGATCGTCGCCTTCATGAACTTTTTGGAGATGAAGAACGGGCATCCCTCATTCTTCTTGTGGTGCTCGCAGGCGTAAAAGGACTTCTGCTCGAGGACTTGGCCGTCACAATGCGGGCATTTTCCGACCACGATTCGGAAGCGATTCGCCTCGTAAGAAACCCCGGCCTGTTTCAAGCCGCTGATGATGGCCAGGATCTGCTCCTTGATCCGCGAGGTGAACTGCCGGAACTCGTTGCCCGGGTCCTGGGCGCTGTTGGCCATATTGTTTAAGGCCTTCTCCCATTCCCCGGTCAATTCGGGTTCCAGGAGCATCATCAGCTCCGGCGCTGCCATCTGATTCTCCTCGAGGATCGAGATAAGATGCTCTCCCTTCGCGGTTGCAATCAGCCGGCGACCATTCTGCTCGATGTATTGACGCTTCAAGAGGGTTTCAAGGATTTGAGCCCGGGTAGCCGACGTGCCCAAGCCTTTATCCCTCATGTGGTAAGCCAACTCCTCGTCGTCCACGTCCTTTCCGGCGTACTGCATGGCAGCCAGGATTGAGGCGTTGGTGTAGTGGGCTGGGGGAGTGGTCTTGTGCTTTTCCGCGTCCACTTTTCCGATCTGGAGATCATCCTCCTCCTGAAGCCAAGGGAGAGCTGCTTTTTTCTCGTCTCGCCAAGGCTCGGCCGCCAACCATCCAGGGACCAAGAGTTGCTGCCCAAAAGCCTTGAACGTGTGCCCTCCGGCATTGAGAGTGAGGACGGTCGAAAAATAGACCTGTGGACCCAGAAACGCCGCGAGAAACCGCCTGCACACCAGGTTGTAGACGTTACGTTCCTCTTCAGAGAGTGCGCTCAGGGTGATCATGTTCTCCGTGGGTATAATCGCGTGGTGGTCCGTGACCATTGAGTCATCGACGCATCGTGGAGGCTTGATCTCCTTGTTGTTGATCCGTTCAATGACCTTTTCTGCCAGATCGAGGTAGTGCGGGTGGATGGCTGCCGCATGCTTCTCCATCTGGTCAAGCAAGTCTTTGGTTAGATACCGTGAATCGGTGCGCGGGTAGGTAATGGCCTTGTGTTTTTCGTACAAGGCCTGGGCGATCTCCAACGTCTTTATCGCGGAGTATCCAAAGCGGTTGTCCGAATCGCGCTGCAAGGCTGTGAGGTCATACGGGAGGTCGGGGAGAACCTTCTTTTTCGAGCGGGTCACGTCCACAAGTTGCACCGGCCCCCTGGCCGCCTGCAGTCGAATCGCAGACGCTCTATCTTCGTCGTCGATATGGGTGTTTATGAACTCCGGACCCTCATGCCAAAGCCCCTGGAAGGGTTCACCGCCGTCGAACGCAAATGTCGCGCGGATCTGCCAGAAGGGAATGGGCCTGAAGTCTCTGATTTCGCGGGCTCGACGCACGAACATGGCCAGGACGGGTGTTTGAACCCGTCCCAAGGAGAAGAGGGTGTTCGAGCAGATGACCGTGATCAGCCGGGTTAGATTATAGCCAACAAGCCAATCAGCCTCCGCACGCGCAAACGCCGCGGCCGCCAGAGGGCGGTAATCGTCCCCGTCCTTTAGGTTGGCCCAGGCTGTTTTGATCGCGGCATCCGTCATAGAATTGGCCCAGAATCGTTTGATCGGTAGCTGCGATCCGAAGTGGTTGTAGATGAGCCGAAAGATCAGTTCTCCTTCTCTTCCGGCATCGGTCGCACAGACCACAAATTCAATGTCCGTCCTGGCGAAAAGCCGTCCCAAAAGGCTTAGCTGCCCTTTGGTCGCAGGCACAGGCTCAACGCGCAGCCCGTTCGGGAACATGGGGAGTTGGGCCAGAGTCCAGTTGCCGCCCCACGCAGCATTCTGCCTATCAGGCTTACAAGGCTCGAGGAGATGTCCTATGGCATTAGAAATGACGTATTGGTCGTTCTCGTAGATTTCCCCGGCCCGGGGCACTCCCAAGGTTCGGGCGAGGTCTTTAGCCACACTTGGTTTTTCTGCGATTACAAGCTGCTTCATGAGAAAATGGAAACTCCTTAAGCACTCGCCTGGCGCGAGCAATTCGTGGGCTGAGCATACTTTTTCAAAAGCTGAAGGCCAAAGGGATGGCTCGGATTCGCACGCAGACACTTGGAGAGATAACTGTGGCCTCTTTTCGTATTGCCAAACTTGATGTGGCACAGGGCCAAGGCAGCATGAGTGGAGGGGCAACCAAGACCATTTTTGTCAAGTTCGGTGAGAGCGACTTGTGCTATTTCGATGTAATCTGCTTTCAGAGCGTCCACGGCCGCAGATTTTATGGTCTTGGCATTGGATTTATCCTTAGCGGGGGGTAAGTTGGCTACCTCAGTCACACATCGAATCCATGCTATGTCAGTGTTCGCATCGTAAAACGCCCGGGCAAGCTCCATATAGTGCACCACGACACCGTGAAACGTCGTGGGAAGGCCAACAATCCATGGGGCATCCTCCCCCATCCATTCCCGAAAATGAACGGCAGCCTCAGGGCAAAACCACTTCAAAACAGTCGTCATCGGGACCAACTCTGAGTCCCCTGCAGGCTTCATGTTACGATCTAAAACAGTGAGCCCACATGTGTCGGCACGAAACGGTTCCGCAAGATAGAGTAGTTTGGAACCATTTCGTTTCGGTTTGAAGCCGGCACTTGTGAATTTACCAACTCCCGAAACGATCCCGAGAGGTTTTTCCAGAATTAGGGGCATGTTGTTCGTTCCTCCTTTTCCATTTTGGACCGGGAACATGCCCCCCTAAAAAAACAGCCGCACAGAGAAAATTTATCTCGCATCAAAACATGGCTCGAAAAGGCTTTCATCCTCCTTGTCATTGACATTTGAAAAATCTGTGTCATTTTATTTCTAGCTTTTTTCTAATATCCAATCTAAACGAGAAGTTAGTTGTTGCAAAATTAGGTACAAAAATACCTGCAAAAACAGGTAGGAATTATGATTAAAAAAGTGATGACCATTTCCTCTGGAAATTTCCCATTCAGTAACGAATTCGATCGGGAAGCGGTTGTGGCGAAGCTCCAGATTGCGAAATCTCACTATCGGGCAATCAGTGAACTTCCTGTTCTGCCACAGTGGGCTGCGCAGCTGGACGACGAAATTATCCGGAGATCCATTTTCGGGACGGCCGCCATCGAGGGTAACCCCTTGAATGAGCAACAGGTCCAGGAGATCATCAGAAGTGAAATCCCGCCGGCAGCGGAGCACCAAGCCGACAGGGAGATTTTCAATCTGAAAAAAGCATACGACTTTTTGAGGGAGGCCCGGCGTGCAGCTCTCGAGCAGACCTTTCTGGACTTGAACGAAGATCTGTTGATTCAGATGAATAATATCATCACGGAGGGGGTCGAATACGAAGACCATCTGCCGGGGATGTATCGCGATCACCGGGCGAGCGTCGGCGACAAGGCGCATGGCGGGGTCTATGTTCCGCCGAAGCATAAGCAAGACATCAAAACGCTGATGGCCGCTTTCGTTGAATGGATCAACAGCGAAGATATCAAGGCAGAGGACCCGTTTGTCCGAGGAGTGCTCGCGCACTATCACTTTGCCGCAATCCATCCTTTTGGCCAAGGAAACGGAAGGACGGCTAGGCTTATCGAGGCCCTCATCCTTTCGATGTCAGGCATCAAATATCTCCCTCCCATGCTCTCAAACTTCTACTACGACCACATTGACGACTACTACCGGGCTTTTAGGGAGGTTCAGAAATCGAAAGAGCACCACATGGATGGGTTCCTTCACTTCTGCCTTGATGCTTTGCAGGAATCGGCGCTGAATCTACGAACCACGGTTTATTCCTTCATCCGAATTCTCATCGTCAACCAGCATATCGACCTTCTGAAGAAGAACAAACGCATCTCGGTCCGTCAGCACGATCTTTTGAAACTCATGATAAGCGGACCAATCTTTAGACTCACCCTAAGGACCATGCTCACGGAATCTCCTTTCGTCTCTCTCTACAGGAATTGCAGTGAGGCTACAGCAAGGCGTGACCTCAAGAAGCTTGAAATGATAGGCATCATAGATAAAAACAACAATGAATACACCATCAACCTGACGACACTAGGGTAGCCATGAGCACAAATCAGGAGCAATACCAGCAAAGTCTGATCCTTAGAAACCAGTATAACGATCGACGGCACGTCCGTTATATGGAGCAATTGAAGGCGGGCCAGGACTTCATGGTTCGCTACGTGCAAATCATGGTTTCCATCGGCTACATCGGTTTTTTGGCGATCTGGGCAGGCGTGTGCAAAGAAGTTCCTGTTTGGCACCGAGCCTGGTCCGGGGGATTGATGCTCCTGTCCGCGGGCATATACATCTCGTATGAGCTGGTGGTGTCGATGTTCACCGTGCTGCGAATCAATGAGATCTCTGATGTTGCAGATAGGGTCTTCCAGGCTGCCGAGGCTGGCGATGAGGAGGAATTCATAGTCATCAGCAAGGAATGGAAGATGGTCGAAGATAGGGATGAGATGCGGAAGAAGAAGGTTTTTCTTCCTATCTTCCTGAGCAGTTCACTCTCAGGGCTTGGGGCGGTCGTGATCCTGATCTTCGGCATCCTCAAAAGCATGGCGCCGGAGCTGCTTGAATGGTTCGGCAACATCGGGGAGATTTCTTTCGTCGCCAGCTGATACCCAGGGAAAGACCTGAGAAAGCGAGCTGGAAGCCCTTGGGCAGCTCCCACACTGAAGCCGTGGAGCAAGCGCAAGAACTGGCCCGGGCCCTCCGAAGAGATCAAGCCGTAGCCTTTGGCCATATCCCACAATAAAGCCCCTTCCCTGGACCGCCCAGGGAAGGGGCTTTTCCTCGTGTCGCGTGAGGAGATTCGGGGCTACTTCACGGTGTCCTTCAAACTCTTGCCCGCGGTGAACTTGACCGCCTTGCCCGCGGGGATCTGCATGGACTCACCCGTCTTGGGGTTGCGGCCGGTGCGGGCTTTGCGCTCGTTCACCTTGAAGGTGCCGAAGCCGGTCAGAGTCACGGACTCGCCCTTGGACAGTTCGTCGGAAATCGTTTCCAGGAAAGCATTCACGGCGCGCTCAGCCTCAGCCTTGGACATGGTGGTCTTTTCGGCCAGGGTGGCGCAGAGATCAGCTTTGGTCATGGTCCTTGTCTCCTTTTCTTAGGTATTGACCTTTTGAGGTTCGGCCCGGGGGTAGGCCGTTTGGTTCACCTATAGCACGACAAAACAGGTTCGGAAAAATTAACTACGCAATTTTTTCAAAGCTCAGACGTTCATTCGCCTCAAGAAGTCTTCCCGCACGCGGGTGTCCGCGGGCACGGCCGCCGCAAAGACCTTCTCGCCCTGGAGCCAACGGTCGATGAGGCCGGGGTCCTTGAAAAGCATGTTCAAGCCCGTCACCATTTCGACCCTGTAGCCCTCAAGTCCTTGCCCTTCATATGCCGTGGTCAACGCCATGCTCAAGCCATCACAGAATATCATCGCCGTGGAGCTTCGGGGAACTTCCCGGGCCTCCCCGTCCTGATATGTGGCCTCGCAAATCGAAGCGTCGAAGGAAGTGAATGCCCGGCACGACAGAGGCCGAATCTCGTAAATGGCGCAGGCCTTCTCGTCAAGAATGAGGAGGGGGCAAGGAGCCTGCGTGTCGAACCACCAGGCTGTTTCCATCGGCTTGCCCTGCTCGCACATCTCGGCAACATCCTTGGCCAGGTTCTCGAACTCAACTTTCGAAAGCCCGTGTTCGAGCGACTTGTAGATGAGGATCAGCTCGGCCGGCACGATCTCGACCCGCATGTGGCAGCAGAACGCGCAGCCTTCCTTGCAGTTCACATAGCCTTCCGGAAGTTGAGGAGCCGCCTTCTGGGCCTGCAGCACGACCTCGAGGACGTTTTCAAGATTGTCCGTCTCGGTGGCTTTGAAAAAGTCCGTCGCACAGCGCACGAACTCAACCCTCATGTCATCCGCTTCATCCAGTTCTCTTTGGAACGTGGATGAGGCGTTCGGATTCGCCGCCAGGAGCCACCTCACGTCCGCAGGACAATCCGAAGGCAAGAGGCCCTTCTTGGCCATATTCCGGCGCACCGAGAACGGGACCCTGTTTTTCTGATTCTTCCTGGGCTTCTTAGCCATGCTCAGGACCACCTCATGTAGTTCATGATCATTTGCTTGGCCTGGCTGGAGTTTGTGGAAACATTATGACTCCCCCGCGCCCTGACGGATTGAATGGGGTTGTTGCCGGAACGAAAATGCAAATCTATCAGATTGCCGCGATACCGAACCTTGGAAAAATCATTGAGAGGCCAGTAGTATCCGTTGATCCAGACTGTGTTATGGGCCTTGTCAAATATCAAAGATTGATACTTCATGAGATAGCGAGAAGACACATAAAAATCAGGCTGAATCTCCCCGCTCTGCAGGCCTGCTTTGAGGCTGTCATGTGTTTTCCCCTTGCCGCGACAGCCGCCTAACACATACCCCATTAAAACAGCCAAAAAGCACAGACATGCAAAAGCCCCGGAAGCGAGAATCGCAAACGCCGCGAACACGTTAAAGATAGACCAACTCTCCCCTCCTTTGGGAATGCCAAGCCAGAGCGTGAGGGCTCCAAAGATCAGCAAACCAACGGCCAAAAGCAACACCTGCTTAGCCTCAGCCCATGGATGAATTCCCAGGATATTCTTAATGTCTTGTTCAGTCATGGTGCCTCCGGCGAGTCGAATAGGTGAAGTAGAGGTAGAAGTCAGGTCAGAGCCTTTACAAATTCATCCCGGCGCTGGTTGAAGTTGGGGCCATTGGTCCCCTTCAAGCAAAACGTAATGTGCTTTAGGCCTTCGCAGGCGGGCGCGCCCCTAAAATGGGCGTCCCTGCGAGCAGCCCTTTCCATCGCAGGATCGCCGCCCTGCCCTTTCATGAAGCGAGCCAGTGCCTCGGTGGGGTCCTGCCAGGGCAGAACCGGACAGCAGTACACCATCTCAATCCACTCATGTCCGGTTGCGACGAGCACGGCTTGACCAGCGATATAGCCCCCGAGTGTCTTTCAGTCGGCTGCGGCCTCTGGGGCGGAGTTGTCGTCAGCGTCGTTGGCGTCAGGTGCGTTGACTGTAGCCGCCACGTCCGGCACCCCGCCTAAAGAGTCGATCACATCCTGCACTTGTTCAGGGATAGGACGAGCCAGGTCCAGGGGGAGGACCATGACCGCCTTGTTCGGGAAGGTCACGACGAGGACCTGAGCATCGGCCTCATCCACACCCGCATGGCGCAGCGCGGTCGCGGAGAGGTTGATCGCTCCGGTTCCCATGCGGTTTTTGATCTCAAAAAGCTGATTTTTCTTGGACATCTGAAACTCCTTCAGAATAGCGTTTTTCTCGCATGAGAGCGGCCTCCATGCGAAATCTGTCCATACTTTCCTTTTTCCAGCGCGCGACCGCGGCGCAGGAATAGGGTTCATAATGTATATGGTATAGGGCCCGCTCCAACCAACGGCTGGAGTCCTGGCCAAAGGAGATAAGGCGGCATCCGCAGCTCCATAACTCGCCATCCGGAGGCAGGAAAAACTCACCAGTGGAGCAACGGGGCTCTCCCCTGAGCCGAATCTCACCGATCCCGTTCTCATGGGCCCGGCCCATGTCGAGTAGGTATTCCTTCTTTGTGGTCCTGATACGGCCTTTCTGGACGTAGGCGCGGACGACCTCGCGCGAGATCGGTTCATGGAACCTGTCCACGCTCAGGTCCACCTCAACCAGCTGGTCGACATGGAGCTGTAGTAGGCGCATGGCAGCCTCTTCGTCGTAGCCGTTGGTCACGGCTCCGACATATCCCTTGGGCATGGTCCGGACCGCCAGATCGACAAGATTCCAAAATTCGGGATGCAGGGTTGGCTCCCCTCCCCCGATCGTGACGGGCGCGTCGAGTTCTTTGGCCAACGCGAGTCCATCTTCGAAAATCCTCACGGCCATATCATCACCCTCAGGGCTACAGGAGTAGCAACAGTGACGACATTGCATTTGGCATCGCGTGGTGATTTGGAGATACATCGACCTTCCATTTATATTCTAGATCTTATTTCGTGTGGTTCGCTTAATCAGTGATACCTGGATATTACCCGATCCAATCACATCGCGCAACATGGTTTTAGCGCGTTTGCTAATTTTATCTCAATCGTTAACGATTCGCACGATTGTTAAATTTTGTTTTCGATCACATCCTCTTAGATATGATTTCTATTTACCAAAATGAATCTTTTGGTAATTTACCCCGGTTTTCGGTTGCTAGGTCACATCGTATGTGAAATAATTGACTCGCCTGTTTGTTAATCATTAATTCTAAATAACTCATAGGAATATGAAATATGAGTAGCACCACGATCATGAATATCGTGGGACTCTGCTTCTTAAATACGATGTGCACTCGTCTCTTTTTATACGACCTACCGCATACCGTTGAAGCTTTGTTAAAGGAATTTTGGTGATCTACCGCAGGGCCGAAAAAACGGAAAACCACGCGATCATTGCCCTGGCCGACGAGCTGTCGGCTGATAGCGAAGTGTCCAGGGAGGATTGGGATAAATTCGATAGTGTAATGACGAAATCGCGCTTCTAAATCAGGAGAAACCGCAGATGAGTTTCCCTCTCAATGGTCTGGCCCCTTCCGCGGGGGGCTTTGACCTATTAATTCCCGCTACTCGAGAGAAGTGGCAGAAGATCAAGCCTAAGGTGATGCGGGACCATTTTACCGCAGCCTTGGGCTGCAAGATCGAAGCGTACCTGAAGGAGCACCAGGCCGAATTGAACCCGACGAGCGCGGCGATCCTCCTTTTTCTACGGCGCAAATATCAGGACAGCTTCGGGACGATCGAGACGTACATCACGAACCTGTGCCTGTTCTTCAATGGCGTCCAGATCCACTTTCACCTAATCCAGCGCACGGACATCGACGATTACCTTTTGCAGCTCAAAACCCGAGGGCAGAGGATTTCCACGATCAATACCAAGCTCAGTTCCATCAAGAGCTTTTTCAAATTCGCAGCCGGGGAAGGCTGGCTGCGGCTGGACCCTGCGGCCGCAATCGAGTCCCGGCGAGGAAAGTCCTTGAGTGGCCACCACACGAAAGTCCTGGGTCTTCAGGACGTCCAAACCGTTCTGAACTACGCCAGGTTGCATGAACCCATTCGAAATTATGTGATCCTGGCGCTCGGTTTCTTCGCCGGCCCCCGGGCCATCGAGGTTTGTCGGCTAAAGTGGAAAGACCTCCACCATCGGTTTGACCATGATGGAGGAAAAGGGAAGTGGTATGCCCGCGTCCTGGGCAAGGGCAGTCGCGAACGAGAAATCTACCTCCCCGGCTGGCTGATCGACAGAATCATGCTCTACCGGCAAGTGGAGTACCGTGTTCAACCCTATACGCCTGCTCCGGCGCTGGACGAAATGCCGTTATTCCCCAACATGCGGAACACCTCAAAGCCCATCGGCCCAAAGGCGCTGTATCCGATCTTCCACAGGGTAGGGCAGTTGGCCCTTGGCCGTGAAATCAGCCCGCATTGGGGGCGGCATTCCTTTGCTACGAATTCGCGCCTGAAGGGCGCCACGCTCGAACAAGTCCAGGCGGGCCTTGGGCATGAGTTGCTGACCACAACGCAGCGATATGATCATGTTCTTCATTTGCAGAAAACAGCCGCGGGGCAGGTCTTCGACGACATGCCAGACGGACAACGACCGAAGGAATCATAGTGAATATACCGAGAAAACTGACCATCATGCCTGGCCTCCCATACCATGAGAAACTCGCGCAGTGGTGGGGATACGAAGGGGATCGCCAATACATCGCATTCTACTGGGAGCCGGGAGCTGACCTCCTCTATGCTGACGGCAGGATCACCGCCAGCCTCGGCCTCTGGTTCAACTGGCTGGAATACCTCCGGCATCCCTATGTCAGCCGCCAGGTGCACGCATTCGATTTTGGGGCAGACGATGGCCCGGGCACGCACTGGCTTCTCCTCGACCGACGGGAGGGCAGGATATTCGTCGGCCTGGCCGAGGACGTGCACGCGCTCCTGACCGTGGACATCGTAGAGCGTGCCCCCTCCAAGCCCCTGGAAGTCACCGAAGAGGAAATGGAGGCCCTGGCCCAAAAGATGAGGGAGTCCATCACTCCCGTGTCGAAACGAGATGTTCAGGCCGTTGCCAATCTCCAGCACAAAATGACCAAAGAAATACAGGCTTGGATTAGGTCCTGGGGTAGGGTATAATTCGTCATCGTAACTCACTGAAAACAAAAGGATAGCCAACAATGAAATTCAAGCTGACTTCGTTCTCGCTCTGTGTCGTTATGCTCCTTGCCTTCTCTTCCACGGCTCTGGCCAGTGAGGGCCTGGACCTCGCCAAGCGCACCGGCGACATCAAGCAGGTGTTTGTGGACGCGACCTTGGTAGGCACCCCGGGCCCCACCGAGTGCTCGGCCATGCTCACGAAAATGCAGGCCATGCAGCTTGACTACCAGATGGCCTACCTCCACCAGACCTTGATGTTCTATGCCATGATTGGGGCCTCGGGCGAGGAGCAGACGAAAGCGGTGTTGAAACAGAGCGTAAAAACCTTGGCCGATGGCTTTAGAAATTCCATCATGGATTCGGAATACCCGACCTTCTGGCGCGTGATGGAAGAGAATATCCTTCCCCGTCACGGCTACTCCTCGCGCAAGGACTTTTTGAAGGCCATTATGAATCTCCACGACGAGTTGACCGCATTCGCGGCGTCGTAGAAAGCTGTCGATTTTTACTTGAAGGCTGCATTCTTTCGGCAGCGGCCTTCACTCAATCAAAGAAGCGAGTTAATGATTCCTTGTCCAAAAGGTAAACTTTTGATGGCGTTGCGAAAGAAAAAAGGTCACCACCGCCAAATTTGCCCTCCAATTTCAAGCGGTACAGTTGCCCCATACGCATATCATTTGGTGGTGCAGTCCATATTTTGATAAAGCCCGTTGAATTGTAACCTAGTATATTAATATTGCACTCATACGAATCATATGAAAGGCTATGAGATCTTCTCCAAACATTTTCTCTAGCTCTCCTCCACTGGAGTATTACTTGCTTGATATCTAATCCACTAGGCTCAAAGTTTTGTATTCGGAGAGCCCAATGAAAAATGTTTAATTTAATATTATGAAACAATTCATTTATGCACACTAAATCTATTTTATCAGAAAAAGATTTAATTTCTTTTTGATAAAGATACTCGCCTGCTATAATTGCTCCAACAGCACCGATAGATACCTGTTTTGAAAATTCAAGTATTTCTTTAGTTACATCATAAATGAGTACAGGTATTACATTAGCATCACCAGTCTTTAAATCAGAGAAATTTGAATCTGCTATCTTTTGCTTGTCTTGCAAGGACAACTTTTTATCGGAGGCATTTGCCACTTCCGTAAAGCGTGTTTTAATATATGCTTCATCTTTACTGTCACTGGTAGATATAATTAATCTTTCTGTTGTTCCATCGTTATCAACACTCTCAATACAAAATCGATCGCTTTCGACATCCTCCGCCTCTCCAAGAATATGTCCTTTCGCAATATATAGAACAACCTTAACGATGCTCACAGATATTCCTCCTTCAAAATACAAGAGAAGAATATGAAAAGGAACGTAATAATAGTCGAATCTAAACTTTTAAGTAGGGAACTCATGACGCTTTGTCGACCCCCCCCTCACTAACTTCTCAACCTGAAAATGACATGCCCGCTGTTGTGGGCGGAAAATAAAGGTGTATACTACCACGGGAAGTTTGACCGGACTTAGCAGATAAAACGAACTGTGGTCACAAAAGATAAGCTGTCCGGATCAAATTATACGGGCCGCTTATTACAACAAAAAACAAAAATCAGTTAGTCGAGCAATCACAAAATATACCGTGAAGGCCTGCAATTACTCTGCCTTCTGGAATTTCCTGTTCGAGAAGTCATTTTTCCACCTTCTGAGCTCCACCAGGTCCTGTTCGATCTCGCTCGGGTCCCTGGGCGGCAGACGGTCCTCAATCGTGCGATTATGGAGATAGGCGGAATACTCGGCGTTGAGGCGGTTTATCATGTCGATGTCCTCTTCCACCAGGGTCAGGAGCTTCTTATCCTTGAACGGTGCCTTATCCAGGCCCACGTTTTGATGGAAGCGCCGAACAACCTTTCCGAACACGATGTCTTCCACGAGGTGTTCGATGAGCATGCGCAACTGGACACAGGCCGACCGAGAAGCGTCCTCCCAAGCCTCGTCACCTGCTTCAAGGAGTTTCCTGGCGCGCTGGGCTCCCTGTTCTACCTTGGTGGCTCGTTCAGTAAAGTTCTTGGCTGATATTTGGGTATTCTCGGTGACGTAGCCAAAGGCCCTGCCCATCCCGAAGATCGCGACGTCCTCTACGGGCACGTCGACTTTCTCGGCCTTCCGTATGAGCTGGGCGAGGAAGTACAGATCATGGGTGAAAACCACGGTGGGGCGCTTCGTCGCCAAGTCAGCCAGGATAGCAGCAATCTGCTCCCGTCGCGTGTGGTCCAAGGAGCACACCGGGTCATCCAGCACCACGGTACTGCTCCCCTTAGTGAGGTCCAGTTCGGCTAGCCAGGCCGCAAGCCCGATGGCCCTGTACTCGCCCTCGCTGACCACATCCTTCACCTTGGCTTCCTGCACCACGCCGGCGAGTTCCACCTGGAACAGAGTCATGCCCTTGGAGACCCTGTTCTTTTTCATGAACACGAGCCCACGGCCCGGGAAAAGCTCTTCAATGCGCGCCTGGAAGGCCTGCTGCACCTCCTGGGTGAGGTACTTATCCGTGAGTTGGTTGCTCATGGTGGTGATGGCGCGGCTGCTGGCCGAGGTCTTCGCCTTGTCAATGAGCTTGCGCTGCTTGGCGCGGGCGATCTTCATCCGGACGTGGACAGCCTGCCCTTTCAGGGTGCGCCGCGCGATCAATTCCTTGAACTCGGCCTCCAGGACAGCCTTCCTCTCGGGGTCGATGGCCTCCTCGAACGCCTTCTTCTCTTCTTCGGTCTTAGCGATCAGTTCATCGAGAACCTGGCCGAAGGTGCCCGTGAGCGGCATACCCTCTTCGGAGATGGGCCACTCGTCACCCTGCAGCGCCGTGACGCAAGCGTCACGGGCGATGCGCGCCTCATTGAAACGCTCCTTCAAGAGCGTGGCGAGATCTTCGCCGAGCTCCTCGAACAGCGGAGCGTCATCGTCGCGCTCGAACTCCAGTCCTCTCAAGGCCGTGAGGGCGTCCTTGACGTCCTTGTCGGCCTTTTTCAAAGCCTTGGCTGCCTCACCCTGGACAAACACATCAAAAACCCTAAGGCGGGCCCTGGCATCACCGTCGAGGGGGCGCTGGCAAAGCATGCAGTGCCTCACAGCATCGTCCGCGGGAGTCTTTACCCCGTCATAGGACGCTACGGCATAGTCCCTGGCCGCCTTGAAAAGGATCTTCCACTCCGCCCCGCCAGTGTTCGGCACCGAGGCGTTCTTGAAAGCATCATCCCTGACGGCCTTTTCTGCATCAGCGGCGATCTTGAGCGCCTGGTGCAATTCCGCATAGTTCCTGAAGGCTGTTTCATCCAAGTTCGCCAGCAGGACGGCCAGGCGGTCCACGACGGCCTTATACCTCTTGATGACGACCCCCAGGGCCTTGGTCTTCTTCCCGGGATCGTCCTCCTTGAGCGCCTTGCTGAGGTCTTCCACCCGCTTCTCGTCGGCCTCGTCGAAGAGCAGGTGCTCCTCGATAACCTCAGCGTTCTCATCGCCGGTAACGTTCAAGGCCCATTTGATAGAGACGGTATCCTTGACCCACGGATCAATTCCCGTGATGGCGACGTCGGGATGCTTCTCGGACTCAGCCTTAAGGGCCTCCAGCACGCCGTCGCACAGGTCCGAAAGCCGTTTGCCCAGATCGAGGCCGAACGGCATGTAGGCCACGCCCTTCTCCTCGGTGACGTAGACCGAGGCGCACGCCGTATCGAAGCAGGAGATGGCGTGCAGATCCTCCGAGCACCCACCGTCGGGTGTCCAGGTGTAGGACCTGGCCTCGCCGTCCACGGTGTAGTCCACGGTGGCCTGGGGGCCGCCGTTCGCCTCTGCGTAGACGTTCCCCCGCACCGCCAGGGGCTTCATGCAATTGCATGAATTGCCGAGGACGCGGGTCAGGCTGGACTTGCCGGAACCGTTGCCGCCGAAGGCGCAGAACAGGCCTTTGTCCGGAAAGGAGAGGCCCGCCCTAGGATGCAGGGCGTTGACCCCCTGAATGTCTCTGAGTTCCTTCAGCACAACCGAATGGGAATCCCCGTGCGTGCCGATGTGCTGCGCGGCCAGAGGCTCGGCGTCCCGGAGCCCGGGTTGGGGGATGCCAGCCTCCCGCATGCACATACGCGCGTACTCCGCGGGGTCGGGAGTCTCACCGGCGAGCAGAACGCGCAGCGCGTCCCGCTTCCACTCTTGGATGCCTTCAGACCATTCGAGAATTTCCTGCAGGACCATGGGCCCCCCCTTGGCGTAGAAAACGTCACCAGAGGATTCATCGCTTCGTGATGGATAACTCCACCAGCATGCCGCCTGTGACCTGGCGACATCGAAAAATCTATTTGAAACGGATATACTGCCCGGAGGATTAGGGGGTCAAGGAATCCAGCGAAGTACTTCGGGTATACAACTCAATTTTCCAGTATACGACTTTATTTTTCGCCAACACCAGCCCTCACTCGTTGGCCAAAAGAAAAGCCCCCGCAGGATTCCTGCAGGGGCTTTTCTTCCGCTTGGAGATCTTCGCGCGCTACGGCTTCTCACCCGTCCTACAGTACACACAAAACCCTTGGGTTTCATCCAGGTCTGCCCATTTCCATCCCATGCAGTCATCAGCGAGGCACAGGCAGATATCTGAGGAGTTAGGCTCACGGTTACAGGATGACCCACCGGGCATGGCCACCATCCCTGCGGGACACCATTTCTTCTTGGCCTCTTCTGCAGAACAACAATTCCAGATGGTTTCCATTTTTCAGGCACTCCCTACTTAATAATGAGGTCGTTGAACATTGAGGGGTGGGAGAGCAGCCATTCCTTAAATAGTTGCTTCCCTTGCCGTACCTCATCATCGACAAACACCTTGTCGAGCTTCATCAACGCGGTAGCACCCCTCAGATCTCCCTGAATCAACGCCAGGCTGAACCACTTGTACGCTTGGGCCCTGTCGGCCAGGGGGTGATCCTCTTTCATGTAGAGGTAACCGATGTAGGCCATGGACTCGGTGTGGCCCTGGGCGACCGCTCGGAAGAACAGATTCAGAGCATTGTGAAAGCTCTCGCTGTCCACATCCTGCACGGCCCGCATGAAGTAGTACAGGCCAAGGCCGTGCACGGCCGGGGCGTACCCCTGCGCCGCGGCAAAGCCGAACCACTTCTTCGCTTCCTCCCAATCTGCCTGAACCCCCAAGCCTTTGGTGTAGCAGGTGCCCAAGAGTTCTTGGGCTGCCGCCTCTCCCTTTTCGGCAGCCTGGCGCGCCAGCTTGGCCATCAGCTCATACTCTTCTATCTCCTGAGCAACCATGGCACTTTGGTACAGGCCGGAATGAAAATCATCTGCCGATGCCGGCAGCGCGTAAAAGAGGACGCAGGCCACCAGAAGGCAGCCTGCGAAGAGAATTGAAATGAAAGCCGGGCGGCTAAGCATTCGCCTGGCCCTGGGCCACGGGCTGCACCCCGATCTTCTCGCACTCGTCGCGGAAGCGGAGGAAGCCTTTGACGAGCTTCACGATGATCCAGATCATGAAGCCGAAGTATGCGAGGCCGATGATGCCCAAAGTCGGAATCCAAAGGATGATCATAATGACCGAGGCGATCAGGTTCCACCAGAAAACTTTACGAATCAGAGCCAGGTGGGACTCACCAAAGGTCCCCTGCGCCTTGGACTTCTCCACATAGGCAAGAATGACCGAAAACAGAATAGCCGGGGGGAACACAAGGCCCGCTCCGAACAGGATGTAGGCCCACATGATTGTCTTCTTCAACGATTCGGCAATGGGGGTCTGAGACATTTCAACTCCATATTTCCCCTGGTTAAAAATATCACCTTATGACATCGGGGGTTTGGGGCCTAAGGTGTTCGAGGCTTTGCCCAAAGGCTTAAATGATGCAGGGGCAGGCCCGGGGATCACTTCACAGATTATGGGATAAACCTCGTGTCATACCGTTCTCTGTTGTCTTCAAAAACGGCTGCGGCTTCATTGACGACCGAATCCATGCCCGGGATCTCCCTAGCAGTTTTTTTGACGGCCGAAATGAATTGGCTGGCCTTGAATTTGGCGGCCTGGCCAAAAGTCATGTCCATGTTGGTCGCGTCCACCCACGAGAAGATCAGAAACCAGATGATCCCGGGGACCAAAAAGACGTTCAGGATCACATTGGAAAGCCGAAAGGCAATGCCATAGGTCAGCCCTTGGCCAAGCATCCGAAAGAAACTCATCACTTTCTCCGTCAAGGTTTACAGAGGCCACAAGGGTGATACCCTGCAGAAATCGCTTCCTGCCGCGTGTCAAAGTGAGCCGTACAGTTGGCGCAGTTGAAATTTTTGCAGTTCGAGGAATGGAATGCCTTGCTTTTGACGTTGCCATTAAAGCCTGAGGTGGCCTCAGACGGCTTTTGAAGAGTCTCTTGGGGCAAGGGCTGGGAAGAAGAGGAAACGGCGTTCATAGCTCCCTTTCTCCACTCCCACGGGGGCGTTGGTGCCTGGTCCGCCCACAAGCCAAGTCGTTCCTTCTTGGCCGCTGCCTGCAGCCCCTTCCATTTGAGACACATGGGCGCATCGCAATAGCGGTCATAGACCCATGCCTGCCCGGCTCGGACCAGCTCTTCGTTCAAAGTCAGATTGTCCACGTAGACAAGTGCGACCTTTCTTCCATACCTGTCAGTGGCCAGCACTTCGACGTCAACCATCTTCCCAAACACCATGTCCGAGGTGAACTGCTTTGCCACCTGTCCAAACTCTTGCTTCTTCTCAGGGGTATCAACGCCGTAGAGTCGAATCTTCACCTGCTCCATGGTGCTATTCAACACTTTGATGGTATCTCCATCACTGACGCCGACCACCTTGCCAGACCAGGCTAAGGCGCTGGCCGAAAGGCTGAGGACGAGAGCACAACAGACAAAAACACGAATCCACATATTATCTCCTACACCAGTTGCCCGGCCTCTATGATTTTCTTGATTTGCTTCCATCGATTGATGAGTTCCATGCCTTCTAACTGCACGGCATATTTTACACCTTCCACAGGCTTGCCTTCCAGTATTCGATTCCAAGCATCCTTTCCCATTTGAGAGGTAAGGCACTCGTTCACTCCGGCTTGAGCGACAGCGTTCATGTAGGGAGGGTGAGCAAGAACAAACCCAAGGATCTCTTTCTCCGCGCCGTACATCTGAGAGCCGCCCTTGAGAATCTTGCGCAACTCGATCTCGGACAGCTCGAAGGCCTTGGCCAGCCGCGGGACGAAGAATGGGATGAATTGAGATTCAACACCGGAAAGGAACTCGGCGATCCATTGCTGAATGTCCCGTGGAGACATGGATTCCTGAACGTGCGCCGCGCAAAACTCCAAGCCATCCTGGGCGAACCGGATGACCTCATCGAGGGCAGTACGCCCCCGGCCCTGGAGAAGGCTGTCCACGTCCTCACCCTCAGGAAGAAGCCCTACCCGGACCCCCAGGCCGAGACGCATCAGCTCACGCGCAGCATTAACCGCAGCCTTGCGGCCAGCCTTATCGCCATCGAACAGCAATACGACCTTGCTTGTGACGTCGGCGAGGGCCAGGGCATGGCGCTTTGTGAAGGCCGTGCCCAGGACCCCCACCCCGTTCAAGAAGCCATGGATGTTCATGGACACGACGTCCACGTATCCCTCGGTGACAAGGGCATAGCCTTCATCACGAATAGCCTTTTGAGCCTGGAAAATTCCGTAAAGGCACTCCCCCTTCTTGAAGACGAGGGACTCCGGGGAGTTGACGTACTTTGGCAGATTGTCACCGCGATCCCGGCCACCGAACCCAACCACCTCTCCCCTTCTGTTGTGGATTGGGAAAATCAGACGATTTCGGAAACGGTCATAGACCCGCCCAGAGTCACTTTGCCCCAATACGCCTAGCTCCAGGGCGTCTTCCTCGATAACCCCTTGGTCCATAAGGTAGTTGTAGAGGCTCTGCCATTCGTCCGGGGCGAACCCCAGACCAAAGGCCGAAATCGCTCCTTCCGTCAGACCCCGTTTATCGAGGTAGGCCTGAACGATATACCTCTTGCTCGTGAGCATGGCCGCCCAGAAGCCCTGGGTGTGATTCAGGATCTTCTTGAAGCGTTGAATCTTATCGTTGATTGGGGACGGAATCGGAGAAGACATCTGGACACCGGCTTCTTCGGCCAACGCCTTGATGACGTCCTTGAAGGAGTACCCATGGATCAGCTGCGCGAATTCAATGAGATCACCATGCTTCTGACATCCATAGCAGTGCCAGTGACCATCAGGGTAAACCATGAAGGAAGCATCGTTCTCATCATGAAAAGGACAGCGCCCTACCAGCTTGCCAGACGATGATTTCAGGTCGACATGCCGGCGCACATAGTCCTCGAGAGGAATGCGATTCTTGATCTCAAGTATTAGGCCACTACTCACACCTCGGCCCTCATCTGCATAAAGTCGACGTAGCGAGAAAGCAATTCCGGAATGGCCTCATCCCCTTGGCGAGCCAGGTTCATCTGCAGGGAGCAATGCGCCTGCTCAATGAATGCGAGGACGAAATCCGGCCTTTGGATGCCGTGATCCTCGACCTGCTGAAAACAGACTAAAGCTCTTTCATAAAGGCCGTCCTTTGATACCCTGTCAGAGTCCTTCAAGAGCGCAAGCCCCACCAGGAAGGAAGTAGCGCTCGTCACGAACGAATTCATTTCGTTGATCAAAAGCCACCGTACCCCAAACGTAATGATAAAGGGGGTGAAACGGATAGATTGCCCGTCTGAGCTAAAGGAGAAAATGGTATAGCTTCCATTCTCTGCCTCTATCCAGGAACCTCGTGTCTCCAGGGCTTCATCAAGTTCGTGCAGGTTGTTGGACGAGTGAAAAATAATTTCGAAAGGAACGTCGTGAAACCCACAAACTCGCTCCACATGATGAACAGAAAGAAAGTCAGGAGATTTTACCATTTATGCGCTTACCAAGTTTTTAGGATCAATTTTTGTGGTTACCAATAGGGCGCTCTCGTTCGGTTTTTTTAAAAAACTGAGCAATTTCTGTTGGCAAAAAAAAAGCCCCCCTCGGGCTCAGAGCTGAGGGGGGCTTTAATATTTTAGTTATCCGCTTCGAAGCTAGACGCCTCTCACTAGAGCGCCGAGCCAGAAATCGGACTATCGCAAATTGAGTTGGAGTTTGGTATCAGGTGTCGCCATTTGGCTTATGTTTGCGGTCCCACCAGACACCAAAAAAGAAAACGGCCAAGACCATCGCCAATCCGAATAGATATTTGATAGTGCTAGCGTCCATTTTTCTCTCCTTTGATAGACATATACCTTAAGTACACTCCAAGCTTAATGGCTATGAAGCTGATCAGCAAGCCCATCCAAGAAGTTTTCTCCTCGAAGAAGGCTGCGACAAAACATGCCGCGCTCATCATGCTACACCACTCTGCTAAGTATTTCAGCATTTCCATCCTCTCTTTCCAGAGGTCCTTTCCCTCTGATCGGAGGCGGAACGCACCAGCCCCTGGAGGGGCGAAATGCGCCCCACCGGGGTTGTGATTTTATGCTGCTATTGCATTTTCAGCTTCGCACTGGGCGATTTGTTTAGCTTCCCATGCATCATAGCTATCATTCTCCTCATATCTCCATTCCGAGGAGTATGTCTCGACAATCTCAATCCGAGTAATGAGGAACCTGCTCGGATTGAAACGATTTCGAACTACCGTTACTTCGACAAATTCCGACGCGTCACAGCACCAATCCAAGATTGGGTTGTCGTTCATGTCGTCTACTTGTCGAAAGTGCTTGATATACGCACACTTTCCAGGCCTTCCATCATGCATTATGTTTTCAGGGTTCATCAGGATAGCTGCTTTAGCCATCTCGTAATCTGGCCACCACAAATATTCTGGATCAACCTCACAACGGTGGAGTGTTCCCTCCAGATCATACCATCTGGTTAATCTGGACTGAAGACTCTCGATGAAGGCCGGTGCGATCTCAATGACTATATCTTCTTTCATTTTTTTCCCCTCAGTGACTACTTTTCATCTTGAACCGAATCGACGGTCGGCCATCGTCATCAGGCTCCATGATCGCCTCGAGCTGACACCGCTCCGCCTGAACAGAGTTCAGAACGCAGAAGAAAGTCAGATGAAGACGGTTGGAATGAAGCCCTTCGGCCCTGTTCCTTTTCACTGCCCTGCCGAGTGCATCCAGGATGGTGTACAATCGGCTTTGGATGTCGTCCCCGGCATCCCTCGCAGCCGAGTTGAGCTCGACATATTTGCGATAGGCCGCGGCCTCCATCGTCATAGACAACAAAAAGCCCATCTCTTTGATGAGACGGTCGTGATTCTGGTTCAGATCCTCCAAAAAGCCATTTCTGATGGCCATGGCCTTAGACGGCCAAAACATTGGAGGTTGGGGATTAATTCCAAAAACAGGATTCATTCTGATCATAAGATTCCCTCGTGACCAGAAGGCGCACCACGGCCAGGAGGCTGTGGTATCGCCTCCTGGCTGTAGTGTTTGATGTTATTTGCTACGCAGCTTGCTCAGCCTGGGCCGTCCTGGTGCCTTCGACGATGAAGGTCAGGCGATCGCCTTTCTCAGCCTGCTTGCCCTTGTTCCAACGCTTCACGGGGCGATAGTAGCCCACGATCCTCGTATAGACCTCGGTTTCCCTGCCGCAATGCGGGCACTCTTCCTGCTCACCATTCAGATACCCATGCTCCTCGCAAATCGAGAAAGAGGGCGTGATGGAAAGGAAGGGGAGCTTGGTATTGGTCAGGGTCTTCACGATGAAGGACTGCAGGGCGTCGAGATCGGAGAACTGCTCACCAGTGAAGGTGTGGAAGACAGTTCCGCCCGTGTAGCGAGGCTGCAGCTGGTTTTGATGCTCCAGGGCCTCCAGAGGGTTGGAAGTGAAACCAACCGGTAAGGCCGTGGAGTTAGTGTAGTACGGCTCGTCAGAACCGGACTGGATGATATCCGAATACTGCTCTCGGTCCAGGCGCGCGAGCCGATAGCTCGTGCCTTCGCCAGGGGTAGCTTCGAGATTGTAGAGGTTGCCCGTCTCTTCGGAAAAACGCTCCGTCAGGCTGGAGAGGAAGTCGAGAACCTTTGCCATGAGCTTCGTCCCTTCAAGAGATTCGATGCCCATGCCGAGAAGGTTCAAGCAGGCTTCGTGGCCGCCGATCAACCCAATGGTTGAGAAGTGGCCCTTGTAGCCGTTTTTGAGATACTTGCTGGAGTAGGGGTAAAACCCCTTGGCCAAATTGTTCTCAAGCTCTTTTCGCTTCAGCTCCAACGATTCCTTGGCCAGTTCAGCGTACTCTTCCAGCAGTTCGAAGAACTGCTTTTCGGAGTCAGCCAGGTAGGCTAGCTTCGGGAGGTTCAGGGTGATAACTCCGATTGAACCCGTCAAATCCCCGGCGCCAAAAAGGCCACCAGTTTTCTTGCGGATCTCTCGGAGGTCCATCCGAAGGCGGCAGCACATGGAACGGACGTCCGCAGGGTCCAAGTCCGAGTTGATGAAGTTCTGAAAGTACGGCACGCCGTATTTCGCGGTGAGCTTCAGCAGCAGACGGCCATTTTCGGATTCCCACGGGAAGCCCTCGGTCACGTTGTAGGTTGGGATCGGGAACGAGAAGATTCGTCCATGATAATCCCCCTTCAGCATGACTTCCAGGTATGCCTTGTTGATCATGTCCATTTCGATCTGAAAGTCCCCGTAGGTCAGGCTTTCGTGAAGCACGCCACCAATGATGACCGCCTCTTTTGCCATGTGCTCCGGGCACTTAAGGTCGAAGGTCAGGTTCGTAAACGGACTTTGCCCGCCCCAACGTGAAGTCGTGTTCATGTTGAACACGAATTTCTGCATCGACTGCTTGACCTGCTTGTAGGTCAGACCGTCGATACGAACGAAGGGCGCCAGAAGGGTATCCACATTGTTGAAGGCCTGCGCACCGGCCCACTCGTTTTGGAGCGAGCCCAGGAAGTTGACCATCTGCCCCATGGCAGCGTCGAGGTGCTGGGCAGGCCCCGCAGAGCACTGGCCGCGCAGACTGAAACCTTCCAGGAACAAATCCTTCAAGCTCCAGCCGGCGCAGTAGCCGGTGAGGCCAAAGGATAGGTCATGGATATGGAAAAAGCCCTTCTCATGGGCGATCTTGATCCGTTCAGGGGTTTTCTGCAGCACATACCGAGCCTGCATAAGGCCGGACAAGTGGAGTATCATCCCCTGGAAGCTGTGTGCGATGTTTGCGTTTTCGGCCGTCATCCAGTTCATCTCCGTCATATAGGCGTCGATGACTTCCACCGCGTCGTTGAACACGGCTTTTTCCGAACGACTCTGAGCGCGCTGGAAGCGATAGGTGATGTAGGCGGTCGCCACGTTGTGTTGACCAGCCTGCATGATCATTTCCTGAACAACATCCTGGACGTCTTCGATGTGAACCTCCGACTTTCCCAGGTCATTCACCTTGTTCTGAACGGCATTCGAGATCCCTTTGATCAGGTTGAACGAATCATCCTGATTGCAGGCCTCAAAAGCCTTCCGAACAGCGCCTTCGATTCTGGAAAGATTCCATTTTTCGAGACGTCCATCACGCTTTATTATGTGCTGTATTTTCATGCTATTACTCCTTATTTATGCCGCTTCTCTTCTGACGGGCAATCGAAAAGGCTGCTCCACAAGGGTAAAACCTTCGGGCAGATATCCACGCACCATCACCAAGTCCTCCTCGGTCAGCGAGGGAACCAACGTAGTCCGGAAGTAGAAGCGATCGGGATAGGCCATGGCCAAACTGAAGTTCTTGGCGAACTGAGCTTCAACGACCTCGGGATCAGTATTGAAGTCCGAAACTCCGGTGAGCTGCGGATACTTCCCCCAGGGGCCCTTGATGTCCATTGCAACCAGGCGCACGAGATCCTCATCAAGCAGACGCTCAATCAGTCCCTCGGACAATCCATTGGTATGCAGACAGACGGGAAGCCCGATTGCCTTGATGCTGTCGAGCATGGCCAGAAGAGAAAAGGGGTGGATGGTGGGTTCGCCACCAGAAATGACAACCCCGTCCAACCAAGCCTTTTTGCTCTTCAAGTAGTCCATGACGTACTTCACAGACGGCCCAGGAATATTCTCATAGCCTCTGACGAGGTTCATGTTGTGGCAAGTGGGACAGCGAAGGTTGCAGCCGCCCGTGAAGATCACGGCAGACGTCTTCCCTGGCCAATCGCACAAGCTGAATTCCTGAAATCCCTTAAGAATGCGATCCCAACTCATTGGGCTCTCCTTTTTTTGGGCACCTACAAGCGAAAAGGTAAGAGGATGGGTTCCTCTTACCTTTCCGGCTGTAACTGGTGCGTTGTTCCATAAACCAACTCAAAATATGATTCTGAGCAGGAATGGAAAAAAGGAGCGCACTTCTCCCCTGGTAGGGCGAAGGAGTACGCCCCAACCAGGGGTGATTATTTTCTGTTTTAGATGGCGGCCACAGGGTTGAACTTGGTGAAATCCAAGATTCCCCGGTTGAAGCCCGTGATCTTCACGTCGCCCCTGGGGGAGAACGTGCCTGTCAGGTCATTCCGGATTAAAATTCGGAACATGTTCCGCCGTTTATCCAGAAGCTGAAAGGTATCGACATGGCCAAAGCCGCGGCAGTCGAGCTGATGAGCCGTCTTGATGAAGTCTCTCACCTTCAGGCCTTTCAGCTTCGACCTGATACTATTCTTCCGTTGCACTCCCTCCCGGCATTGTTGACGCCAGGTCAGAGCGTACTCGCTGTCAGTGGGGGTAAGCAGATCAAGAATCCGCTCCGGGCAGTTGGTATCATAGGGGCCGCAAGACTCCTCAATATCCTTGTACCCGAAGTTGAACTTGTCGTTGCACCACTGAATCAGAATAACCACAGCAAAGACATCCCCGGTGGCCTTGACCTTGATGGCCATGTACACCGTGTCGCGTCGTTCCTGATGGGTGTCCAGAATTTCGAGGTGATCCCCGAAACTGCGTTGGAAGAATTCCTTGTGAGTCATCCCGCGGGAGCGGGAAGTATAGGTCCAACCCATGATATGTCCCTCCATATTAGGAAGGACGCACTTTTACCCCTGGAGAGGGGTTGGTGCGTCCCTCCGGGGTTTGTAATTAGCTAAACCAGCACGTCGCGAAGTAGCTCGAGTAAGGTTGCCGGCAACTGCTCCACGTCGTTGATAACGACTGAGTTGGAGAAGTAAGTCCGGACGTTCTCAATCTGAATGCCAATACCAATGGTTTCAATTCCCAGTTCGGGGCAAAGTGCCACGGCCCGGTGAACGGAAGACGCTTGGTGAGCCTCTCCATCAATAATAGCGATCAGAATCTTTCGGGGCTCCTTCTGTTGGACGAGTTCCTTGATCCCATACCACATGGCAGAACCAAGAGGCGTCCACCAGCCATCGGGGGGTAAGGCAAGGTTGGGAACTCGAGATTCGCCATGACGCAGGAGCGGCGCAACTGTTCCTTGTTCGTCTTGATCTAAAACCCCAGGGAAGGCCGTAACGGCCATGTTGATCCTGGGAATTACGCTCAAGGCCGAAGCAGCGGCCGCACACGCCTTGTTGGCGATGCTCATTCTGGTTTCGTTTTTAGAGACTTTTGCTTCCATCGACGCACTGTTGTCCAAAAGGATATGGATCGCGGTATCGATGGCCTTTTTACGTTTTCGCGCCTTGAAGACGTTGGGGTTGCCCACAAAGACCCTGGACAGATGGCTGGTGCTCACCCGCCTCCCAGAATCCTTGAGGAGTAGTCCCCTACGTGCGTTGGCTTGGAGGTAGCCTTGCAGCTCCGCCCGCAAACGATTCGTGGGACCATTGTACTGAACCGGGTCCAACCAGAAAGGCTGGACTGCCGCCTCAATGCCCAAAGCATCAACAGAATTGAGCTCGGGACTACCACCAGAATCCTCAAGAAACCTACGAATGGCCTCTGATTCATCCTCCGGCAGCTCGCCTTCGCTCGCATTCAGTGCGCGATGATAGTTGTTGTCATCCTGAGTAGAATCGGAATCCGTCTCTTCATCCTTTTCATCCACAGGAGCCACAGATCTTCCCTTGGCCGCGTCAACATTGTCATCGCCGCCCAGGTCGTCCTGATCGCCCAAGGAATCCTCGGATTCGGAGTTCTTGCCCGATCTATTACCTGAACCTTCTTCACCATCTTCTTTCGATTCGAAATCACCGGAGTCACCGCTTTCACCTAAAGCGTCAGCATTTTCGCCCGGGTCATCAGAATCGTCAGTCGAGTCGGAGTTGGCTTCCGAGCTGACATCATCGCCTTCGGCGTCTTCGCCTTTGGCGTTACCATCCTGGTTCTCCTGTTTGCCCGCAGCATCAGATTCGGACTGATCCTCCTCGCCATCTGCAGCAGCATCAGAGACACCTTGATCGGCAATGTCCTCTTCGGATGATTGCTCAGGTTCCGTGTTTTGGTTTGTTTCTGGGTTATCATCACCTTGTCCCTCTTCCTGGCCGTCAGCGTCGCCGCCAGGGCCTTCAGAGGGGTCATCCTCTTCCGATTGGTTGTCGGCATCGCCGTCGTCCTGATCGGATTCCGAGTCGTCATCCCCTTCGTTATCATTGGAGTTGCCTCCCGCGGACGAGGTGGAATCTTCCTCTTCTTCCTCCTGGCCAGCTTCGCCATTCCCATCACCTTTGTCGGCTTCAGACTTGTCATCGGCTTGGTCGCTGGAGTCATCTCCGCTTCCATCCGAGGATTCATCCTTTTGGCCCTGGTCCGGGTCGGAATCGCTGTCATCAGGTGGTTGAGGCTGAGACGATCTGTCCTCCTCTTTGAGGAGTTCGATAATCTCCTGGACGATGTAGTAGCAATCCCACGTTGAGCGGGCCTGCTCTACTTTCATGATGATAGGAATGAGCTTAGGCTCAAGACCGGGAAAGTATTTCTCAAGGCCTGCCGCCAAGAGACTCACAATGGGGGCGCAGCAGCTAAGCTGATGAACCTCCACCATGAGCTTTACGACAACGTAGCCATAAAGAATCGCCCCGGGGCGTGTAACCTTGCTCCAGGCCTCATACCGATCTTGTGCGCGTGCCTCAGTGGCCCGCTCCAAATGCACCCGTGAACCGGGATACTCCCTGCAGCTTATCTCGTCGCCCCTGATATCTTCTAAGGAATTCAGGAGGCGATGCTCCAGGGTGGTCCTACACGACTCAAACACCTCATTATCGGTGTGTCGCAGGTGCATGGATTCATGCTCAATCCACCGAACGGCCAGCAAAGATGCTAGGTCGTAATTGTTGAGTGCCACCACATCGCTAACAAAAAAATGTGCCAGCACATCGATAAAAGTTCTCTGACAATCGAATAGCCACTACGTCATTCTGTGAACACCAAATTCATTTCGGAGGTGTTCATGG
>Ga0180007_10001533_pt1 | contig 30983 bp, 29 predicted proteins | sample MM_PC_MetaG_FD_121122 | JGI IMG/M metagenome (GOLD analysis project Ga0180007, IMG submission 121122) | Groundwater microbial communities from the Aspo Hard Rock Laboratory (HRL) deep subsurface site, Sweden - MM_PC_MetaG | ecosystem: Environmental > Aquatic > Deep subsurface > Groundwater... | reverse complement strand
TATTGTCATTACCAGTGAAGCAATAACAGGAATGCTTAAATTGTCGTCGACTTTATAAGAGAAAAGCTCGACTAAAGTTGCGGTTAAACTACCCCAGAGAATCAATTGAAGATTAAGCCCTTCAGTTCGCATCAATGGCAGTTGCATGAAAACAATACCGATAAGCAGAGCTGTTAGGAAAAAAGCCATTGAGCCTTCAAGAGTTTTATTATTGAAAATTTTTATCCTTCCATATCTTTCGCCTACAAAAGCCGCCGCAACGTCGGATATGGCAAGAAAAGTCAAAGATAAAATTGCTATATATTTCGGCGCAAATATTACGGCGATAAGAGTGCCCAAAAGAAAATAAGTAGTGCCTACCAGATGAGATTTTTCTTTTGGTTTGAAAAGAGGGTTTAAATGTTTAAATGCCCATTTATTAAATCCCGAATGTTTAAACCGGAATATTTCTAAAACCACGAGAATTAGAAAGAAAATTGCTATAGTGACTACAGCTCCCGGTTTATTTCCGAAATAATAACCGATAGGGAAAAGTAGTCCTGTCCCTAAGTGATAAACATTACGCTGCCATTTTTTCATTTTTACGATGAGATTATACTAAAGCGCAGATTAGGGAGCAATATGCAATTTGCTTTAAGGATTGATAATAAAAAGTTTGCCAAGTCCTTACTTTTTGAATATAATAAAAAAAACTTGCAAGAGGATAATTCCTCTAACTATGATGGGGCATAATGTACCCTCGTAAATACGAAAGGATAAAAAGTTAATGAAAGTTAAACGTATATTAGCAATGTTTATTGTGATGGCATTTAGTGTCGCAGTTTCTTTTGTCTATGCCGATGAGAAGGTAGATTTAAAACTTCGGTTAGAAAAAGGACAATCTTATAAAATGCGAACCCTTAATGAGATGAAGATTAAACAGACAATCCCGGGGCAACAGGGACAACAGCAAACAATGACAATAATAGAGAAATCAGGAGCGAAGAATATATACACTGTGGAGGATGTGCAAGCTGACAGCACTCTTGTGATAAAAGTTACGTATGACGCTATTTCTTTTAAACAAGAGAATCCTACTGTTGGGTGGAATGTTGAGTATGATTCCACCGATACCTCTACTGCCGTTGGTCCTATGACACCAGTTCTTGGTGCTATCGTGGGGCAAAGTTTTACAATAACTATAACTCCTGATGGACATGTAAAAGAAGTTCAGGGGATAGATGCACTTTGGAGACGTATGGAGGAGAAAATTGATGAGTTATCTGAAGAAGGACCCGAGAGAGTCGCTATGGAAACTCAGATGAAAATGCAGTATGGTGAGGAAGCATTAAAAACAAATACAGAGAATTCATTCAATATGTATCCTGATAACCCGATTGGTATTGGAGACACCTGGCAGAGAAAAACTGAGATTAATCAGGGGTTCCCGATGATTGTCGATTCTATTTACACATTGAAGGAAAGGAAAGACGGCATAGCCGTTATTGATGTGTTCGCAATGATTCAAACTAATAAAGAAGTAGGCCCAATGGAAATGAGTAATATGAAAATCCAGTACAACATGTCAGGTTCTGTGACGGGAATTATGGAAATGCAGGAATCTACAGGTTGGGTAATACGTTCTAATCAAAATTTGAGGTTAACGGGGAGTGTAATAGTTAACCACCCTGAAAGACCCCAGCCGATGTCTATACCGATGTCTATAACGGGCATTATCACCCAAGAACCATATTGATGATAGAATACCGAAATACTCTAAACTTTTAAAAGATAGGAGAAATATGCGAAAAAAAAGGATTTTATCGGGAATCCTTATAGTTGTAATAATGGTTATCAGTGTCATGATTTCTTGTGTTTATGCTGAAGAGAAGGTAGATTTAAAACTTCGGTTAGAAAAAGGACAATCTTATAAGACGAAGACTACTCAAGATATGAAGATTAATCAAACTGTTCCGGGGCAAGTAGTGACAATAACCCAGAAAACAGAGATGAGAAATATGTATACTGTGGAAGATGTGCAAGCTGATAGCACTCTTGTGCTAAAAGTTACGTATGATGCAATCCTTTCTAAAATTTGGATTCCTGATCCTAATCAGAATATTGAATATGATTCTTCTGATACTTCTGTTTCTAGTGATAATCCTATAGCATCTATCTTTGGTGCTATTGCAGGACAGAGTTTAATAATAACAATAACTTCTGATGGACATGTAAAAGAAATTAAGGGTGCAGACGCACTTTGGGAACGTATACAGGAGAAAATTAATGAGTTATCTGAAGGAGGACCTGAGAGAGCCGGTATGGAAACTCAGATGAAAATGCAGTATAGCGAAGAGGCGCTAAAAACAAATACGGAGAACTCATTTAATATGTATCCTGATAACCCGATTGGTATTGGAGACACCTGGCAGAGAAAAACTACCATGAATCAAGGATTTCCCATGGTTATTGATGCGATATACACATTAAAGGAACGAAAAAACGGGATAGCCGTTATTGATGTATTTGCAATGATTCAAACTAATCGAGACGTCGGTCCGATAGAGATGGGACCCGATAAAATTCAGTACAATATGTCAGGTTCTGTGACGGGAATTATGGAGATACAAGAATCTACGGGCTGGATAAAACATTCTAACCAAAATATGAGATTAACCGGGAGTATAATAGTTCAGTCTCCTGAAATACAGCAGCCGATATCTATGCCTATTTCCGTAACAGGCACTATCAATGTGGAACCATATTAGGATGTAAGATTTTCTTTTCCGGAACAGAACATTTAGCAGAGATAGAAAAAACTTATGTGTAATATAATTTTTAACTGTCCTAAGGCGCTTTTTTCTTTCTTGAAAATCTAATCTTTTTTACAAAGTTGCGACAATTTATTAATTGTTTCTTCTTCTCCTAATACTAAAAGAATATCTTCTGCCTTAAGTATTGAGTGTGACGGAGGGTTGTATTTAATTATACCGGTTTCATTATCTTTTATCGCTACTACAAGAGTGCCTGTTTTCTTGCGAATTTCCGTATCGTTTAGAGTTTTCCCTACTAGCGTAGAGTTAGGACATAGTTTAACTTCTTCCAGCCTTAAGGTAACATCATTATCACCTCTTGTCATAACATCCAAAAAAGAAACGACAGTAGGTCTTAATAGTACAGAAGCCATTCTTCTTCCGCCTATAATATCGGGGGAAATTACATTATTTGCTCCTGCCTTAAGCATTTTGCTTTGCGAAATCTCTTCTCTTGCTTCAGCCACAATATTAAGTTTGGGATTCAATGCTCGGGCTGAAAGGGTAATAAATAGGTTGTCAGTATCGGAATTAAGGCACGCAATTAGCCCCTTTGCATCCTCTATTTTTGCTTTTTTCAATATTTCGTCGTCCGTTGCGTCACCTTGTATTAAAGTCAGTCCCTGATCTTCTTCAAATGCCTGAATATTATTGGCAATCACTACAAAAGAAACTTTTGCTCTTTGCAATTCTTCTACGACCTGCAAGCATACTTTTCCTTCACCGCATACAATAAAATGATTTTTAAGCTTTTTGATTTTCGCTTCCATTTTTCTTCTCCTTCCTATTTCACGGAACTGACCTTCTATAATAAAACTGGAAATAGCAGTAATACCATAGGCTAAAATGGATATACTTGATATTATCAGCCCTATAGTAAAAATTCTACCTGTAGTGGATAAATTATGAACTTCTTCAAAACCTACTGTTGCCACGGTTATTATGGTCATGTAAAGTGCATCCAGAAATGTCCAATCTTCTATGGCCATATAACCGAATATTCCGCCCGCGATAACTATTATTAACAGAAGAACAGCGAGTTTGAATTTGTATTCGGATGTCATTATATTATTTTAAAAAAGAAGGCGTTGATTGCGATAGTCGGCTATTAAGCCCCGTATTTTTCTAATTTCTGCGCATGAGCCATAGCAAGAGGCATTATATCTAACGCCTTGATTCTGCCTAATCCGCCTTTAACGCAGGCGGTTTCAGAAAAATTATTCACATCATCAACTCTGCAAGTAGGAGAATAAAGAAGTATCGGGACAGGATGCCATGAATGTGATTTAAGGACAGATGGAGTAGAGTGGTCGCCTGTTATTACTAAGGATTCGGGTTTGAGTTTAAGAATTCTAGGAATAAATTTATCCGCATTTTCGATTACCTGCACTTTTCTTTTCCAATCTCCGTCTTCACCGGCGCTATCTGTTCCTTTTATGTGAATAAAGAAAAAGTCGTGGTCTTTATAGTTTTCTTCTAAAGCTGTTACCTCATCTTCAATATTACCGCCTTTTAACTGCAAAACTTTCATACCTACAAGACGGGCAAGTCCCTTATACATTGGATATGTTGCAATGGCCGCAGGATTAAGACGGTATATTTCCTGAAAAGAAGGCAAAGAAGGCGGTTTTGCAAAACCTCTTAACAATAACATATTTGCAGGATGATGAGGCGCAAGGACCTTTTTTGCTTCGGATACGAATTTACTTATAATTTCAGAGGTGGTTTGGGCTTCTTTGGACAAGGCAATAGGTTCCAAGGGAAGCGCTCCTAATACTTGAGGGTCTGTTTCAGCAATTGCTTCCGATAAATTTTTGCCCCTAAATACCACCACTGCGCGATGTTCTTTAACAGGTTTTACGAAAATTTTTACTGAATCTATCTTTATTCTACTTAATTCTTCGCATAATTTTTCGTTTATTTCGGTAGAAATTCTGCCGGCTCTTCTATCGGTAATTTTCCCTTCTTTGTCAATTGTCGCGAAATTTATGCGAACAGCCAAATCGTCTTTTTCCAAAGGAAAGTTTATGCCTGAGGCTTCAAGCACTCCTCGTCCTATATTGTATTTTAATGGGTCACATCCAAACAGTCCCAAATGCGCAGGACCGCTACCGGGAGTTATTCCGGCTGATATCGGGTCAACTACTCCGCATACGCTTTGTCTTGCCAAAGAATCAAGGTTAGGCTTTAAGGCGTGTTCAAGTTCTGTTTTGCCTTCTATGGGCAAGCCGCCCACACCGTCCATCACAAATAAAATAATCTTTGACGACGTAGCCTTGGATAATTTTTTTAATAAACTTGTTCCGTTAGAAGTAAGTTCCGGCTTTACCTGCCTCGCCTTTATCTCATCAAGGCGGGTATTGGAACTGCCCGACATTGCATTAATGGCGGGACTTCTAATGGGATCATGCTTCTGGGTGTCTTCTCGCATATGCGATTTTCTTAACGGTTTTCAAATATTTTTTTCTTCTTTTTTCCGTGGGCTTTTCGTAGAATTCTCTTCTTCTTAATTCTTTGAATAAGCCTTCTCTTTCCAGCTGTCTCTTGAATTTTCTTAAGACCTTATCTAAAGGTTCACCTTTATCTAACTTAACATGCGGCACTAAATTTTCACCCCCTCATTTATTATTCGTCAATGGAAATAAATTGAAATATGTGCCTGCCCGCTTCGCAAGCAGGCGGGGAAATATATCGAAATATATTGCCTTTCTACTACGTATTTCCACTGCATTTCTACCGTATTTCTATTGTATTTCTTTCTCTATCTTCCAACTGAATATCACCCCATATTCCTAAATCACTATCCTTAATTATAACTAAACCTTTGATATTTTTAATTTTCCTGCAATAACGGATAGCTTTCGGGATATCGTGGGGCGATTGTATCATATTCCCTACTGCGGTAGCAACAGCGTCAGCTAATATTGCGCAGTCGGATGTTACAGCAACGGCGTCTGCTTTCCCGAAAGAAAGTGAGTGTCCTATTTTTCCGCTTGATGTACATATCCCAATCGGAGTCTGTTCGGGATTTATTACTAAAATCAGTTTATCTTTCCAGGGAGTGTTACCTGAAAATATTGCGATTTTGCGTGTCTTTTTAGTTTTTATGAATATATCTCCCCCGTTTTCTATGATGACCTCGTCAGTTAATTTTAAAAGGTCTTTCCCTACAAATTGGCTGATGGCGCCTGCTACTGCGGCCATTGGGCCCACCCCGCAAACTTTTCCCGCCTCCTGCATTTTTCTTGTAATAAGCGGCGCACTCTTTAAAAGTTTATAAGGAATCAAAGCAGATGCAAAATGAGGGTCTTTTTCTATATATTCCTCAATCTGGTTTCTGTATTTTTTTAAACTTTTCAAAGCCGTGTCTTTAAGGTTTTCCCCGGAACTTATAAGCAGGTCACTTTCCTTATGTTTTATCTCGTAACAATAAAGGTCTTTTGGCTTGGAAGTTTTTCTGTAAGTTCTGGGCATATATATATTTGATTTCATATATCGGAATTAGTTCGTTTTTCTTGTTTGAACTGTGTTATATAACACATATTGAGAAGTAAACCCCGTTAGAGATAGGTCGCCATATGGCGACCGTGAATCACACTTAACCTTTGGACATTCCCCCTTTATTTCTGAAGCGATAGACAATTCATAGTTTCTTCTTTTCGATCTTTAACGGGGTAAATACATTGAATATAAAAATATTTTAGCATATTGTTTTTAAAAGATTGCAATAGACACTAAAAATGGGTGGTTTTGCTATATAAAAGATGGGTGAATTTATTTATTCGTTTTTTGGGGAGGGAATAAGCCGATTTTGTCTAATTTTTCTTTTGTTTGCTGATATAACTGGCTTTCTTTAGGTAGTGTTTCTAATATTTTCTGAATTTGGGACGCATTCTTTTCCAAGTTTTTTGTATATTTTTCATAAAGCAAGATTAATCCTTTAATCTTTGAAGCAAGACTTATTGCGGTAAAGGTTTTTTGAATATGTTTCTCCATATCTGGTTTACTTATCTTCTCTCTCCATAAAATGAATATCTGTTTTTTTAGTTTCTCTATTGCTATACGATTAATTTTTTCTTCTCTAGCGGTATCAATTTCACCTATCATATAGTCGCCAATCAACCAAATAATTTTTGCAAGGTCTTCGGGGTTATCTTTATTTTTGGCTAAATCAAATATTGCCTTAGAAAGGAAAGAAGGGTCGTGGGCTAACTCTCTATATTTTCGTTCTTCTTTTACGAGTTTTTTGCCTACCTCTCCGTTTTTCAAATCTTGTAAAAATCTATTACGTATCTCAAAAGAGAGCTCTTCAATTGCCAGAACCTCGCCTTTTTTTACAACTTTCTCGTCTTCCTCAACTAATTTGTAAGTAGCAGAACGGACAAGTACGTGATTAGCCCCTTTTTCTTTTAAGTATTGCTTTATATTTTCTTCTCCCTTTAGAGGTTCTTCGTTACATAACAGACGTATAAAAACTATAAATTCTTCAAGGGTTAGTCCTGATTCTAATATTAGGTATCCCACTGATAGATCGCAAAGACTTCTCAGTAGCCGTTTAGTCAATCCATCGTTAGTTTCAATCTTTTTGCGGTTTACTAAAAGAGTATTATCTGTTTCAAAAAAAGAAATAGATTTCTTTTCCAACAGCAATTTGCTGACTTCCGGAAAGACTTGCTTCAAATGCTCTTTGAATATTTTATGGTTAGTTCCATAAAGTTTATTTGTGCTCATAAGTTGGCTTAGGCTTCTGACAAGATGCAAGTATGGGTCTACTACGCTTTCTTTTTTTATTTTCCCCTTTGGCTCCGCTTTTTGATAAGTTTGCGGGGGTACAATAAACTCTAGCTTTTTCATTTTTTATCTTATCCTCAATCACCATTTTACAACGACTGTCAATAGCATTCAAATTCTTAAACGGCAAAAATGATGGGCAGACGTACAATTGATGAAAAAAGGGTATTTAATACAGTTTATCAAAATTGACTTATATAGTAAGGGTTTTCTATAATCCATTCAATCTTTATAAAGGTAAAAATTATGAAACGCGACGAACTTTCGAAGGTAAGAGAAGAAAAACTTAATAAATTGGAAGAAAAGGGCGTAGAGCCTTTTAGTAATAAATTTTCAATTTCCTGCTCGTTAAGCCAAGTTAATCAACAATTCAAAGAATTTGAAGGCAAACCCGTAAAAGTCGCAGGCAGGATAATGAGTGTTAGAGAACACGGCAAATCGACTTTTATGGATATTCAAGACAAAGATTCAAAAGTTCAGGTTTATTACAAGCTGGATACGGTCGGGCAAGAAACTTATGAAATTTTACAATTATTGGATATTGGCGACCATATAGGTGTAAGCGGTGAAGTTTTTAAAACAAGAACCGGAGAAATTACTATAGTTGCAAAAGAACTTTTGCCTTTAACAAAGTGTTTAAATCCGCTTCCTCAAAAGTGGTATGGCCTACAGGATGTGGAAACAAGATACCGACAGCGGTATCTGGATTTGGTAATGAACGGTGAAGTTAAAGATATCTTTCTTACAAGAAGCAAAATAATAACCGGTATGAGAAGTTTTCTAAATAAGCACAGTTTTATAGAAGTAGAAACGCCAATGATGCAGCCACTTCCCGGAGGCGCTTTAGCAAAGCCGTTTATTACCCACCATAACGCTTTAGATATTGACCTTTATTTAAGGATTGCTCCCGAACTTTACCTTAAAAAGTTAATTGTCGGAGGATATGAAAAAATCTACGAGCTCAACAGGAATTTCAGGAATGAGGGCACTTCCACAAGGCATAATCCGGAATTTACGATGCTCGAACTTTATTGGGCATATGCCGATTACGAGGATTTAATGGAATTTACAGAACAAATGTTCAATGAATTAGTCAAAGAAACTAAAGGCAGTAATGAAGTCATTTATCAATCCCAGAAAATCTCTTTCCCCGAAAAATGGGAAAGGATTACTTACGCAGAAGCGTTTAAAAAATATTGCGGGATAGATGTGGAGAAGGATTCGGAAGAACAAATAAGAAAAGAAGCAAAGAAAAAAGGGGTTGACGCGGACGATTCTTTTTGGCATATCTTGGATTCATTGTTCAAAAAATTTGCAATCCCCAATTTTATTCAGCCGATTTTTGTGACGGATTTCCCTATTGAACTTTCGCCATTGGCAAAAGAAAAGAAAGGCAGTGAAGGTAAAATAGTCGAAAGATTCCAGCCGTTTATCGGCGCTCTTGAATTGGGCAACGCTTACACGGAATTAAACGACCCGAGAGAACAGGAAAAAAGGTTTAAAAAACAAACACAAATGCGTGATAAAGGAGACGAAGAGGCGCATCCTCTTGATAAAGATTTCATAACGGCGTTGGAATACGGTATGCCGCCCACCGCAGGATTGGGAATAGGAATCGACCGCCTTACAATGCTTCTTACAGATTCCAAATCCATCCGCGATGTTATTCTGTTTCCGTTGCTTAGACCGGAAGCGTGAAAAAGACAGATAACAGAAGACAGAGGACAGAAGTCAGAAAAGAGAAAAAGGGATAAATAGTATTAAGTGGTAAGTTATAAGTTTTAAGTTTAAAATCCTACAAAAATAGACGGTAATTATGTTGGAAAAAGATATAGAAAATCTTATCGCCCAATATCCCGAAGATTTCTTCCCTAATTCTGGTTTTAAGCTTATTGGGCAACAAGTTAAGATAGGAAGTTGTTTTGCTGATATAGTTTTTGAAGACAAATATAATCGAACTATTATAGTTGAAGTCAAAAGGGGGATTTTATCGAGAGATGCCTCCGGACAAATCATTGAATATTACGGCTTATTAAAGCAACAGAATCCTCATAAAACAATCGAGCTTCTACTATGCGCAAACATTATCCCCAGCGAAAGAAAACTTTTTTTGGAGAACGTAGGAATTGAGTGTAAAGAATTAGGGCTTGCTTTCATATCGAACCTAGCGCAAAAACATAATTATAAATTTCTTGATGATGTTGAACAAACCCAACCAAAAGAAAGCAAAGTTGAAGAAAAGCCAGTCACTTTAAGCAAAGACAGAAATATTTGGATTTTTCAGGCAAATCCAGACAAATATGATATTTTGAACGCGTTGACTGATCCCAATTGCAATATCGATGGCTGGAGCATTTTCCAATATAAAGATAAGATCAAGATTGGTGATATAGCTTTGATTTGGATGTCAGGTAAGGATGCTGGTATTTATGCTATTGCAGAAGTTATATCCGAACCTTTCTTCAATTCTAACCCAGCAGGACCTGACAAATATCGGATTGACGAAAAAAAGTTTATGAAGGAACGATGGATGGCTAAAATAAAAATTATCAAAAAATTAATAAACAATCCTATCCTGCGCAAAGAACTAAAGAACATAGAAGGGCTTAGAAATCTCAGTATATTAAGACGGCCAGAGGGTACGAATTTCCCAGTTACTAATAGTGAGTGGGAAATAATTAAACAGAAAATTGGGAACCCTTTTCTGATTCTACCGGAGAAAAAGATGGCATTTTTACTTGCAACAGATAGTTGGAAGAAAATGGATATCTATGAAGATTTCATCTCTGAACATGATAAATTTGTCTGGAGAATGGGAGGAGTATATTCCACCCAGTATTTAGAGCAGATTAGATATCCAATAAATGTGTATTTCTTTCATCGAAACATCGTAAAATTCCGTTGCAAATGCGAGGAAATAGGGGAAATAGGACATAATAGAGAGAGGTTCTTAGAAGATATTCCTATAGTATTTCACTCCGATAACGCTTCCTATTCTACTTTTTTGTTGTTTACTGAATTGGAACGGATACTAGAAGTGCATATATCTAAATTCCCGAAATGGGAAACCCCGAAGGAATACTTTACTCGGGGAAATCTAGGTTTGTTAAGAGTTGTAGATATACAACAGAGAGGGGAAGTAATTAAACGAGAAATTGACGAGATACCGGCCCACTTCATCAGCAAACAAGAGGCAAAAACTATAATATCTACCCATATGAGAAAGTTTGATAAAACATCATTAGGATTATTATGGGGACAAGCATCTTTATTTGGTCCAGATATGAAAAACTTGAAGTTTTTAAAATATCATCTTGATTTTTGTAAACAGTTGACTTATAAAATATTGGCTTTAAGCAACAATATAAGTGTCCGTGTTGATAGGAGTCAATTTAGTTTTGACGACGGAATTGGTGTTGGTCCTTTTTTTAGTATTTTTCCCCAAAAATCAAAACTTACTATTGCTCCACTTCGCTTAACACCAAAAGACTTACTAGATATAGATTGTCCATTTAGAGATATAACGGGCAAGAAATATACAATGGGGGGTCTTGTTAGAGTCGCTTGCCACAAATGTGACGAAGCAGATTTAGGCATGGCTTTTGATTTGGCAAAAAAGTCTTTCGAGATAAAAAAGAAAGTTGGCCCTGCGGCTTTTTTTGGAGATGATAAAGGGGAATAATGGGTTTGTAAGGGCTATGGTCTCTATCCTATTTTTTAATTTTTTATACGTATATTTGATTTTTAATTTTTGATATTTGATTTATCTTTAAAACCTATGGATTACAGATTTTTTTTAGCGGTTAGGCATATGAAGAGCAAGGGGAAGAGGTTTCTTTCCTTTGCTACTTTTATTTCAATATTGGGTATTGCGCTTGGGGTTGCGGCGATTATTGTTGTGATGGGCGTGATGAATGGATTTAGCGAAGAAATCAGAAACAAGATATTGGGATTAAAACCGCACATTGTTGTCAATATGTTTTCTCCTGATTCTAACGGTTTATCTTCCACTATCGAAAAAATAGAGCAAGTGGATGGTGTTGTTGCCAGTTCCCCTGTTCTTTGGGGCGAAGGAATTTTGCAGTGTCGTGAAAGAGCTAAGGGAATAATAATTAAAGGCATTGATTTCCAGAAAGAAATCAAAGTTACGGATTTAAAGAAATATATTAAACCTGTTTTAATGGATGAATTTGTTTTAGAACCACAAAAGAACGCTGCAGAATTAGCGGATTTAGATGGCGGGATTTTAATCGGCGAAGAACTTGCGAAGGGTTTAGGTCTCTTTGATTACGACGAAGTATCTCTTATTTCCACGCAGTTAAAAGTTAAGAAGTTTAAAGTTAAAGGGTTTTTTAATTCCGGAATGTACGAATATGACAATTCGCTTGTGTTTTTGTCTTTGGAAGATGCGCGGGATTTACTCGGATTGGGAAGCGAGTATGACGGAATACAAGTTAAAATAGAAGATGTATTTAAAGCGCCAGCCGTAAAAGAAAAACTGCAGGTTCTTCTTGGTCCTGCATCTATAGTAAGGACTTGGCAGGAAACGGATAGAACGCTTTTCGAGGCGTTGAAACTTGAAAAAATAGCAATGTTTACTATTCTTACTCTTATAGTAATCGTTGCGTCTTTCAATATCGCTTCCACATTGATTGTAATGGTGATGGAAAAGAAAAGACAGATAGGAATACTTAAAGCCATAGGAGCCACTTCTGCCGATATCAGGAAAATATTTTTATATCAAGGTTTGATTATTGGTTTTTGCGGGGCGGTATTAGGTTGCCTTGTTGGTCTTGTTCTTGGGATATTGCTCAAAAAATATCATTTTATTGCTCTGTCCGAAGAAATATATTCTATGCCGTATCTACCCATTAAACTGGAGTGGACGATGTTTGCCGTAGTGGGATTATTGGCGTTATTCATATGTCTTCTTGCAACGATTTATCCCGCATCAAGAGCATCGAAACTAACAGTTGGGGAGACTTTAAGATATGAGTAGCCCTTTGATAAAAGCCGTGGGTTTACACAAAAGTTATCCGGTAGGTGAAAGTTCCTTGGAAGTGATAAGAGGAATTGATTTGGAAATTTACGAAGGCCAGTCAATTGCTTTGCTGGGTTCTTCGGGTGCGGGTAAATCTACTCTTCTTTGTCTTTTGGCGGGACTGGAAAGACCATCTAAAGGCAAAATTTATTGGAAGGGACAGGATATTCTCAAATTTTCGGATGAACAAAGAGCTGATTTGAGGAAAAAAGACATGGGGTTCGTATTTCAGTTTTTTAATTTATTGCCCGAACTTTCTGCATTGGAAAACATCATGTTACCAGGTTTAATAGATAAACAACTTTTATTCGAAGTCAAAGAAAAAGCAAAAGAAATTCTGAAAGAATTAAAACTTACACAAAGAGCTTCTCATTATCCATATGCTTTATCCGGTGGAGAGCAGCAAAGAGTGGCTGTTGGCAGAGCTATAATAAATGAACCTATAATTTTATTTGCGGATGAACCCACCGGTAATCTTGATAAGGCAACGGCAGAAAAAATTGTAGAGCTTATGTTAAATTTAATACGAAATATGGGGGGGACATTATTTATAGCCACCCATCAGGAAGAGTTGGCGCTTAAGATGGACCGTATTATAAGAATTGTAGACGGGAAAATAGTTGAGAGTTGAAAGTTGATAGTTTATGGTTTATAGTTTCTGCCATAAGTTACAAACCATACGCTTTTTTATATAGGGAGTGAAAAATGGAACAGAAAGATAATATGTGGTTAGAAGAAAGGAGGGATGAGTTTTTAAGAGATGTCATCCAACAATTTTTTAACGCTTATTTGCATTTTAAAAAAGAATATCGGCAGTTTAAAAGCGAAGGGAAAATTAAATTTGTTCATTTTGCCGAATGGGTGGGAACGGAAGAAAAAAGGGGACCGCTTTGGAATTTAAAAGATTTGATACGCGATCTTTTAGACAAACCTCACCAATTCCTGACGCATGAAATCGCTTTTGAACGCGCAATACATTTAATTTTCCATCAATTAATGAGTTTCAAGGAACATATTTATGTTTTGGAACAATACGACCATATAGTAAGACAAAGATTTAACAAAACCGACGAAGAATTGTCGGAAGCTTTGGAAGATTTTAAGGAATTGATGGTAAAAATTAGAGAAGAAATGCCTGGAGAAATAGAATCTGCAAAAGAATTATTCGAAACGTCTTTAAAATTATTTAAGTCAATGCTACCTTCATTTAAGCGCAACAAGCTTGCAGTAAGATATATCGTGGAAAACAAAGAGGTAATAGAAAAGGTATATGGTAAAAGCCAATGGGAAAAGATATTGAAGTTTATGTTCAATAACAAGAAAGAGGAAGCGTATTATATGGTGGCTGTGTGGTATTTTGAAAACGGAGATTATGTTCAAGCGCGCGCATATATAAAAAAAGCTCTTCAACTGAATCCAAACAGTGAAAAGATAGCGAGTTTTTCTAAAAAAATTTCTACTTTTTTGAAAGGGAAATAAAAAACAAGACTTGTCAATGCTGTTTCTTTTTGATATAAGGATATAAACAAGCGTGCATAGGGGTTATTAATCCGCAGATGATTTGGAAAGCTTTTAGATTATTTTGAAACAACTTTAATTTTTAACAAAAGGAGGTAGAGCTATGGACACAGTTAAACAGTATTCTTTAAGAATAGGCAGTAAGGAGAAACATGTTTTTACGGGTAGGTCACCGAGAGCTGCTGCATTAAAAGCCGCTTCAAGAGGTTTAAAGGATAATGAAGGTCTTATCAAATTAAGAGAACATTCAAGAAAAAAAGACGGCAAGTGGAGATTACATGTTTTTAAGGGTAAAGTAGTGAAAGTAAAAAAACCTGATAATGCGCCTGATTGGATGCCGAATATGATTAATAAGCCTTCTGTAAAAAAGGTGCGGTTAGACAAACTTAGTAAGATATAGGTGATTGCCTGCCCGCTCAACATTCCGATTTTATATTAGAGCAGGTAACGTAGAAGCAAGCAGGCTGGCAAGACAATTAATCCTAAGGGTTTTATAAAATCTGCTGCTCTTTTTGAAAGAGTAGCAGATTCTTTATGTGTGATATTCTATTTTTGAGTTATTGTTATACGTCGACAATTTTATTTTTTAATTAAAAGGAAGAGCACAAAATGCAATGTTTGGTAACAGGCGCAGCTGGTTTTATAGGCTCTAATTTAACAGAACGATTGCTTTTAAAAGAAAATAATGATGTGTTTGCGATCGATGATTTTTCCACGGGCAATAAAGAAAATATATCCCATCTTTTTAATAATCCCAGATTCCATTTCCAGCAGGGCTCCATATTAGATAAAGACTTGTTGAAAGAACTAATAGATAAATGCGAGATAATTTATCATCTTGCAGCAGCAGTTGGGGTCAAATATATTATGGAAAATCTTATTAAATCCATAAGAATTAATATTGAAGGGACAGAAAATGTTCTTGAAATTGCGTCTCATGATAAAAAAAAGGTACTTATTACTTCTTCGTCGGAAATATATGGCAAAAGCGAAAATTATCCTTTCAATGAGGAATCCGACAGAATACTGGGCCCAACCACAAAATTAAGATGGAGTTATTCTGCCAGCAAAGCAACAGATGAGTTTTTGGCTATTGCTTATCATAAAGAAAAAGTGTTGCCCATAGTTATAACAAGACTTTTCAACGTATCCGGTCCCAAACAAGTGGGGGAATATGGTATGGTTATTCCAAGGTTTGTCGAACAGGCGTTAAAAGGCGAGCCGATAACTGTATATGGCGATGGAAAACAATTGAGGAGTTTTATCCATATAGAAGACACTGTCAATGGTTTAATCTCTCTTATGGAAAACGAGAACACAAATGGTGAAATATTTAATTTGGGCAGTCCTCAGCCTGTTAATATTTCTCAATTAGCCGAAATGGTTAAGCAACTTACTCAAAGCAAATCTCAAATTAAATATATTCCTTATAGACAAGTTTACGGTGATGATTTTGAAGACTTGAAATATAGAGTTCCCGATATATCAAAAATCTCTAAAACAATCGGGTTTAAACCGACAAAATCTTTGGAAGATATAATAAAAGACGTGATTGAGTATTATAAGAAAAAAAGTAAATGATAATTAAAAATTCAAGATTTTAAGAATTTTAAATCTTTAATCTGAAATCTTTAATAAAATTATATGTGGATAATTATCTATTCTGGTCTTTTCGCTATTTCTTTTCTTTTCTCACTGATATTAACACCTTTATTTCGTAGTATTGCCTTAAAATTCAATATTTTGGACATTCCTTCTGAAAGAAAAGTTCACATATCGCCGAAACCGCTTCTCGGCGGATTGGCGCTTTTCTTTTCTCTCATACTGACAATTGTGATCGGCATAGTTATCTTGAGATTTTTTTGGAATTCTCCCGGTCTTAAGTTGCTTATGCCGCAATCCATTATAGAGATAATACCCCCCCTGCAAAGAGTGATTTCTAAAATATTGCCAATTATTTTAGGAGGGACATTAGTTATGATTATTGGCTTGTTCGACGATATAAAGGGTATGAACGCTTATGTCAAGCTTTTTTCCACGTCTGTTATCGGCATTCTTATGGTTTCTTGGGGAGTGAGAATTACCCTCTTTATGCCCAATACTTTTTTCGGAGGATTGCTTACAGTCCTATGGTTTGTCCTTCTTATGAATTCTTTCAACCTTATGGATAATATGGATGGGTTGGCATGTGGAGTGGCTCTGGTTGCTACATTAATCTTTGCGGGGATTACTTCTTTACAATATCAGCTTTTTACTTCTTCTATTTTGGTAATTTTTGCAGGCGTTTTAGCGGGATTTCTCATTTTTAATTGGTATCCTTCTTCTATGTTTATGGGCGATGCAGGAAGTATGTGGCTCGGATTTATGTTAGCGACTTTAACTATTATGTCCACCTTTTATTCCAAAGGGAACCCCACTCTTTTGCCTGTAGTTATGCCTCTTCTTATTCTTGGAGTACCTATATTTGATACGGTTTCTGTGGTTCTTATTAGGTTATCTCGAAAAAAACCTCTTTTTGTTGGCGATAAAAATCATTTTTCCCATAGATTGGTTCAGCTTGGTATGACTCAACCGCAGGCTGTTGCTTTTATTTATCTGGTCACTTTTTGCATAGGAATAAATGCCACGCTTCTTTTCGCGGTTGGAAAACTTGGAGCAACGGTAATTTTACTGCAAGCTGTTGTAATATTTATCATAATCGCTTTGCTTGAACATATCGGCAGAAAATCTATTGGGTCTGATTCGTCTTGACGAAGCATTAGGGTTTTGGAAATTAGGTTCTCTGTGGATGAGATTTCGTATAAATTGTATTCAAAAATGCAGTAAATACTGCCTTTGAAGGTAAAATTTGTCTCTAACCCGGGTTTGCTCTCCCGCCTGTTGCAAAAGCGGCAGGGGTTGACTTTTACTCTTCTATTTTTTATAATTCTTCTGTTACCGCAGAGAAAAAGATTATTGATTTAATATAGAGAACAAACTAAATAGGTTTTAACATTTGAATTTGAAAATTTTCTTGCCTTTTGGCAAACTGGGAAGTTCGGTAGAGAGAAATGAGCAAAAAGACAGTAAGTTATTTCTTGAAGAATCTCTTTATTTAGAATTTTTCTGTCTATTGGGCAGGATTTGAAATGTTAATCCCCTCTGCGGTCTAAAGGGGGTGATTAGATTGCCAATTAAATTTTTGATTATTTCTGCGTTCGCAGGAATAACCTTGTTTTTTGTCGGGTATTTCTCCCGAAAATTCGTAAGCGAAAGAAAAATAAAAAGAGCCGAAGAACAGGTCAAAAAACTAATTGCCGATGCGGAAAGCCAGGTAGAGACAAAACGCAAAGAACTGCAGCTTGAATCTAAGGAGGAATTATATCAATTAAGGTCTAAATCCGATGCGGAAATCCAAAAAAGAAGACAAGAACTTTTCGCAAGAGAAGAAAAGATTTTACATCGGGAAGAGAATTTAGACAGAAAATTAGAGTTGTGGGAGCAAAAAGAAAGGGAGTTTGAAGCAAGGATAGATAGAATTAAAGATAAGGAAAGAGTCCTGCTTGAAAAAGATAATACTTTACAACAAATCATACAGGAAGAAAAAACTAATTTGGAAAGGATTTCTCATCTTTCCGAAGAGGAAGCTAAGAAATTGCTTCTTGAAAGGATAGAACAAGAGCTCAAAGAGCAAAAGGCAATTTTAACCAAGAGGATGGAAGATGAAATAAAAGAAATTTCCGAGAAAAAAGCTCAGGAGATTATATCTTTTTCCATTCAGAGAATTGCGATGGATCAGGTTGTAGAAAGCACTGCTTCGGTAGTTGCTTTGCCATCTGACGAGATGAAAGGAAGAATTATCGGTAGAGAAGGCAGAAATATAAGGGCTTTAGAAAACGCAACAGGGGTAAATGTTATTGTTGACGATACGCCTGAAGCTGTAACTTTGTCGGGATTTGACCCGGTTAGAAGGGAAATTGCCCGAATGTCTCTTGAAAAATTAATTTCAGACGGGAGAATACATCCTGCCAGAATTGAAGAGGTCGTAACCAAAGTTAAAGAAAAAATAGAGGCATCTATCAGAGAAGAAGGAGAAAAAGCTTGTTTTGAATTGGGCATACACGATTTAAAACCGGAAGAAAAGATTCTTTTGGGCAGACTGAAGTATAGAACAAGCTATGGACAGAATGTATTGCAACATTCCGTGGAAATGGCTTTTCTAATGGGAATAATGGCCGGAGAATTAAAGTTAGATATAAAATTAGCCAAAAGAATCGGGCTTTTGCACGATTTGGGTAAAGCGGTTGACCATGAAGTTGAAGGTTCGCATGCCCAAATTGGCGCTCAGTTAGCGGAAAAATTCAACGAATCGGCTGTTTTAATAGATGCTGTTAGAAGTCATCATGAAGCTGAAACATCCGCTTCAAATGTTTACGCTGCACTTTTGCAGGCGGCTGATACAATTTCTGCTGCAAGACCCGGAGCAAGAAGAGAAAGTCTGGAAAATTATATTAAGAGATTAGAAAAACTGGAAAGCATTGCCAACTCTTTTGACGGTGTTAAAAAATCTTATGCCATTCAGGCTGGAAGAGAAGTTAGGGTAATGGTTGAACCAGAAGCGATTAGCGATGACCAGACTGCTATTTTGGCTCATGATTTGTCCCAGAAAATTCAAAAAGAAATGGAGTATGCGGGGCAGATTAAAATTACCGTTATTAGGGAAAAAAGAGCGATAGATTACGCGAAATAATAGAAATAGTGTATGCCTGCCCGCTCTCCTTTGTCGAGAGCAGGCGGGGTTGATAGTTTATAGTTAATTGACTGTCAACCATATACTATGTGATCTCGACAATGATAAAAATTCTGGTGATAGGAGATATAATTGGCAAAGCAGGAAGAACCTTAGTCAAAAATTATCTCGCTTGCCATAAGAAAGAGTTTAATCTTTGCATAGCAAACGGAGAAAATGCTTCCGGAGGAGTAGGTTTAACGCCCCAAACAGCCCAGGAGCTTTTCGAATTAGGAATTGATGTTATTACCTCAGGCAATCATATTTGGGATAAAAAAGAGATAATCCCTCATCTTGATAATAATGAGAAAATACTGAGGCCTGCAAATTATCCGCCCGGTGTTCCAGGTTGCGGCGCTTGTGTTGCAAAAACAGATAACGGAATATCCGTAGGTGTAATAAATTTATCCGGTAGAGTTTTTATGCCTATCGTAGATTGTCCCTTTAGAAAAGCCTTAGAAGAAATTGCTTTGATAAAAAAACATACCTCTATAATAATTGTGGATTTTCATGCAGAAGCAACATCCGAAAAAGTAGCTATGGGCAGGTTTTTGGACGGCAAAGTCTCCGCAGTTATAGGAACCCATACTCATGTTCAGACCGCAGACGCTTGCGTTTTACCTGATAGGACCGCATATATTACCGATGTGGGGATGACCGGGTCAATTGATTCTATAATAGGAGTTGAAGCGGATATTGTTTTAAAAAGATTTCTTACGGGAATTCCCTACAGAATGAAACCTTCTTCAGGAACAGGTTTGCTAAATGCGGTAATTATTCAAGTTAATGAAGACGGAAAAGCAGAGACAATTCAAAGTATAAGAGAAGAATGCTAAATCCTGATGGAAAAAATCAGCTTAAGTTATTTTTATAATTTTATTACTTGCACCAAGATAAACTAATTTCGGTTTATGATTTTTTGCCTCTTCCTGTGAAAAGGAAGAAAAACAGACAATCATAATTTTATCTCCTACTTGAGTCAATCTTGCGCTGGGGCCGTTTAGACATATAGCCCCACTATTTCTTTTTCCTTTTATGCAGTAAGTGACAAAACGCGTGCCATTGTTTACATTCAATACCCAAACCTCTTCGAAAGGAAGTAAATCGGCTTGCTCCATTATTTCTTCGTCGATTGTGATACTTCCTTCATAATGAAGTTGTGTTTGGGTAACGGTAGCGCCGTTTATTTTTGTTTTTAATAGAGACCTTAACATATCGGTCGACATTATACTATATTTTATTTTGTTTTGCTTTTTTTATAAAAAAGGATATAATTACGGCGGATGTTTAGAAAATTAATATTTAATTAAAAAAACGGGAGGTAATAATATGATATTTGATCGTATCTGGGGTTTTTCTTCTAATGACCTGGGTATAGATCTGGGCACTGCCAATACTTTGGTATATGCTAAGGGTAAAGGTATTGTTTTGTTCGAACCTTCAGTTATAGCTATTCATAAGGGTTCTAAAACCATACTTGCGGTAGGGAATGAAGCGAAAGAAATGCTTGGAAGAACTCCTGCTTCTATTGTGGCTACAAGACCTTTAAAAGACGGAGTAATTACCGATTTTGAAGCGACGGAAGCAATGCTGAGATATTTTATAAACAAAGCCAATGGTAGAAGAAAACTTATTCGTCCCAGAGTGGTAATAGCCATAGCGTCCGGCATTACTGAAGCTGAAAAAAGAGCTGTTAAGGAATCCGCGACAGAAGCAGGTGCTCGGGAAGTATATTTAGTCGAACAACCCATGGCTGCGGCTATCGGCGCAGGTTTGCCGGTTCAAACCCCAGGCGGGAATATGGTTGTTGATATCGGCGGCGGGACAAGTGAAGTTGCAGTCATTTCTTTGGCGGGAATTGTGGAATGTCAAATGATTAGAATTGCAGGAGATGAAATGAACGAAGCAATAATTCAACATATGAAAGACAAACATAATCTTATGATAGGAGAAAGAACAGCCGAAGATGTCAAGATAAAGATAGGTTCCGCGTTTCCACAAGAAGAAGAGACAAGTATGCAAGTTAAAGGAAGAGATTTGGTTGTGGGACTTCCTAAAACATTGACTATCTCATCGGAAGAAGTAAGGGAAGCGTTAAAACCTCCTGTGGATGCAATTCTAAAAGTGATAAGAGAAACATTAGAAAGAACGCCGCCTGAATTAGCCGCAGATTTGGTTGATAAGGGTATAGTTTTAGCCGGCGGAGGTTCTTGTCTTAAAGGGTTGGATAAAACTATTGCTGAAAAAACAGGACTTCCCGTGACTATGGCTGAAGACCCTTTCACTGCAGTGGCAGTTGGCGCAGGTAAGTGTCTTGACGAAATAGCTTTCTTAAGAAGAATCGCGACTTTTGAATAAACTCCGTTAGAGATAGGTCGCCACATATACAATGGCGACCGTAACTTATCTGTAATATCGCTGTCTTCTCGTCAGCTTTTACAATTTTAAGTGGGATTTGACCTTTTGTTTGTTTTTTTTTTATCTCTAAACGGGGTAAACAATTAATTATTTTGTTTTACTTTTCCTGCCTGCTTGTTTATGTAAACGAGCGGGCAGGCTTTTTTCTTCCTATTAAAAAAAACGGGACAAGAATTATACCGGCAGCAAAACCTCCTACGTGCGCCCACCAGGCGACTTCTCCCATTGAGGTTGGTTCGGTTAATATAGACGATGTTCCCGAAAAAAACTGTATAAGAAACCATAGTCCTAAAAAAAAGAAAGCAGGGAGTTTTATAAAATAAAAAAAGAAGAAAATTGGCACTGCAGTAAGAATGCGCGCAAAAGGATAAAGAATAAAATAAGCGCCGAGAATACCCGAGATTGCTCCCGAAGCTCCTATAGTCGGTATAGCTGAAGCGGGATTGACATAAATATGCGCCAATCCTCCTGCTATCCCGCATCCCAAATAAAAAATTATGTAGCGCAGATGCCCAAGCCTGTCTTCTATGTTTTTACCAAAAATCCATAAAAACCACATATTTCCAAAAAGATGCAGCCAACTTCCGTGAAGAAAAATTGAGGTAATTAAAGTATAGCCCCTCGAAAATAAGTCGGCTTTGTTGGAAAAGAAATTTACAGGTATGACGCCGTAATTTTTTATAAATAACTCTAAAGATTTTCCCAAAGATATTTCATGAAAGAAAAGAAGGATATTAATTAGAATAAGTAGTAAGACTATTAAAGGGAAAGTATTTCTTGGGATATCGTTTTTTAAAGGTATCATTTAAATATAGACTATAGACTGAAGACAACAGACTCAAGACCTACAAAACACAAGCAACATATTTTTAGTTGCTAGTCTTAGGTCTACAGTCTTTAGTCTTTGGTCGTAGTATCACATCTGTCATTTTGATTACCTGAGACATTTCGGCTATGTCGTGAACTCTTAAAATATTGGCTCCGTTCATAATTGCCGCTGTTACAGATGCGGCAGTGCCCAAAAGTCGTTCTTCTATCGGCAAATCAAGCACCTTGCCTATAAAAGATTTCCTTGAAACTCCAAGGACGATAGGTTTTCCTAACCCGCCGAATTCTTTTAACTTGCTTATGATTTCAAGATTATCTTCTAATCTTTTCCCAAATCCTATCCCGGGGTCAATGAGTATGTTTTCTTTCTTTATGCCACGCGCAAGAGAAAAATCAATTCTTTCTTTTAAAAATTGACTTATTTCTTGTATTACATTTTTGTAGTAAGGATTTTTCTGCATCTTGCAAGGTTCCCCTTTCATGTGCATTAAAATAATTGGGACATTATATTCGGCAACAACTTCAACCATTTTTTTATCACCGTTAAGAGCAGTAACATCGTTCACAATACTTACGCCTAAATCCAGCGCTTTTCTTGCCACTTCTGCGCGATAAGTATCGATAGAGATTGGAATATTTATTTTTTTGATTATTTTTTTGATTAAGGGGATGACTCTTTTTGTTTCTTCTTCTTCGCTGGGAGGTTGTGAACCGGGGCGCGTGGAAACTCCTCCTATATCGATTATATCCGCTCCGTCTTCTTCTATCTGTATTGCTCTTTTTTCTGTTTGTGATAGAGATGAATATTTTCCGCCGTCATAGAACGAATCAGGTGTTATGTTTAAAATCCCCATCAGATGGGTTTTTGATTCTAAATTGAGATTATATCGACCGCATTTAAGACAAACCATTGTATTGAAGATAATGGATTTTTTAAACCTTCTCGTTTTGGCGAATCACGGGCGGCTCTATTACTTTTGTTTTTTGTTCTTTGCCTGATAGCTTTGAGTTTGTTAGAGGCAAAGAATTCTTTTTAGGAGACTTGCCCAATATTTTTTCTATTTCTTCGGCATCCAAAACTTCTTTTGTGAGTAGTATTTTTACTAATTTCTCTATTTTTGCTTTATTATTTTTTATAATATCTTCTCCTCTTTTGTAACATTCATTGATTATCCTTCGTATTTCCTCATCTATTTCTGAAGCCACAGCTTCCGAAAAATTTCTCTCTCTGGAGAAATCTCGGCCCAGGAATACCAGTTCATCACTTTTACCTAAGGTTATAGGACCCAATTTCTCGCTCATTCCATATTCTGTTATCATCTTCTGCACTGTTTCTGTAGCTACCTTTAAATCACTTTTTGCTCCTGTGGTGCTCTCGTTAAAAAATATATTCTCTGCTATTCTGCCGCCCATAAGGACAGTAATTTTTTCCAGTATCTCGCTCTTTGTCATTATAAATCTATCTTCAAGAGGTAATTGCAAAGTATATCCAAGTGCAGCAATACCCCGGGGAATGATGGAAATTTTATGAACAGGATCTGCAAATGGCAAGAGATGAGCAATAAGAGCATGGCCGGATTCATGATAGGCTATCAACTTCTTCTCATGTTCAGATATAACTCTGCTCTTTCTTTCGGGCCCAGCCATAACTCTGTAAATAGATTCTTCCAGTTCGTTATTGCTGACCATTTGTTTATTTCTTCTTGCGGCAAGTAGAGCTGCTTCGTTTACGAGGTTTGCCAAGTCAGCTCCAGAGAAACCGGGTGTCTGCCGCGCAATTAATTTCAAATCTACATCTTTACCCAATTTAACTTCTCTGGTGTGGATTTGCATGATTTCTTCTCTTCCCTTTATATCGGGCATATCAACTACGATATGTCTATCAAATCTGCCGGGGCGAAGAAGTGCAGGGTCTAAAACGTCGGGTCTGTTTGTTGCAGCAATCATAATTACACCTGCTTTTGTATCAAAACCGTCCATTTCAGAGAGCAACTGATTTAGAGTCTGTTCTCTTTCATCATGTCCTCCACCAAATCCAGCTCCTCTTTGTCTTCCTACCGCATCTATCTCATCCACAAAAATAATAGAAGGAGATTGTTTTTTAGCTTTTTCAAATAGGTCTCTCACTCTGGCTGCTCCCACCCCTACGAACATTTCCACAAAATCTGAACCGGATATAGAAAAGAAAGGAACATTGGCTTCTCCTGCTATTGCTTTTGCCAATAATGTTTTCCCTGTACCTGGTTGTCCTACTATAAGAACACCTTTTGGTATTTTACCGCCCAATTTCTGAAACTTTTGGGGGCTTTTTAAGAAATCTATAATTTCCTGTAATTCTTCTTTTGCTTCATCTACCCCTGCCACATCTTTAAAAGTCACTTTCTGCTTATCGTTTGTAGCCATTCGGGCTCTGCTTTTGCCAAATGATAACGCTTTATTGCCTGTGGATTGCATTTGGCGAAAAACAAAAAACCATATAAAGAGGATAAATAGGAGAAACGGAAGAAATGAAAGAATCTGTTTTAATATCGTATCTTCCGGCTTTGCGTCATAACTAACATTATATTCATCGAGAAGTTTAAATAATACAGGGTCTTCGGGCGCATAAACAGCAAAAGATTTGCCAGAAGTAAAAACACCTTTTATATCTCTTCCTCTGGTAATCTTTTCTATAACAACTGCAGAGGCTATGTTCCCATCTTTTACCTGTTGTATGAATTCTGAATATGTAACCGGAATTATTTCTTCTTTATTTAGGTTAAACATACTGAGCATATACAGGAATAATCCAAAAATTAGAATTCCTAATACAAGAGCTCGTGGAAACGTCCCGCGACTCTTTTGCGCAACCTTCTTTTTAAAATTTTCTCTTTTTCCCATTTTAAACCCTATTTTCGGGCATTATAACAGATGAATATTTCATAGACAACCGCTTTTTGTTTAGCCGAGGCGTGGGAACTCATTTCAAAGAGTTTAACGGGGACAGCGGGGTTTGACAATAAAACAGTATCTTCTTACAATAAGACATGTCAAAAAAAGAATCTATCAGGGAAAGAATTGAATCAGCAGAAGATATGTTGGCTTCGTATAGTTCCAAAAGCAAAAACGCAAAAAGACATTTTAAAGAAGGTAAAGATTTTTATCGCAGTGCCTTTCAAAGAGACAGAGATAGAATAATCTATTCCTCGGCTTTTAGAAGACTTCAATATAAAACACAGGTTTTCCTTATTGATGAAGCCGATTTTTACCGTACACGGCTTACTCATACGATAGAAGTTATGCAACACGCCCGAACTTTGGCCAGAACCTTGAAAGTAAATGAAGATTTAGTGGAAGTTATTGCTCTTGCGCACGATATTGGGCATACGCCTTTTGGACATGCAGGGGAAGCAGAGTTGTGCGAACTAATGAAAGCCAACGGTGGGTTTAACCATAATCTTCAAGGTCTTCGCATTGTGGACAAACTGGAAAAAAGATATGTTGATTTTGATGGTTTAAATCTTACATGGGAAGTAAGAGAAGGTATTGCGCGTCATTTAACCGCTTATGATAAATTTACATCTCCAAAAGAATTTTTACGCTTTCCCCAGCCAAGTATAGAAGCTCAAATTGTTTCAGTGGCAGATGAACTGGCTTTTTTGGCTCATGATTTGGACGACGGATTAAGGGTGGGGCTTATAACCGACGATATTTTAAATGAATCCGGTAACCTGCTGTGGAAAAAAGTTTTTACCAAAGCTAAAAAAGAAGTAGGTTCCCAAAACAAAGAACTTATATATCGCAGGTCTGTAAGACATTTAATTGAATATTGCAATGTGAAAGTCCTGACCCAGACTTATGAAAACCTGCAGAAGAAAAAAGTAAACAGTTGTCTTGATATTAGAAAATTATCCCATCCCATAGTCGGCTTTGCTAAAGATGAAATAGAAGATTTTAATCAACTGAGAAATATACTTGAGAAAGAGATGTATCAGCATCCCAATGTGCTTTTAATGATAGAAAAAGGCAGGGAAATAATAAGACGGCTATTCAACAAATTCAAAGATAAACGCGAACTTCTACCTATAAATGTGCAGGAAAGAATAAGAAAAAACAAAAAGGAAGAATTAATATATATATCGGATTATATCTCAGGTATGACCGACCGTTACGCTATGGATATTTACGATATGATTTTCCAGCCGCACATGAAAATTCTTTCCCAAATAGGTAGGAGATGAAATCAGGGCAATCTATAGCGTTAATTAGAATAATACATTCCAAATGAATCAATTCAATGTCTCTTCAGGAAAACAGCAAGAACTTGATAAGCGTATGGTGCAACTCGGAGTTAAAGAAAGCGACATGGAAGAAAAATTTATCCGTTCATCCGGCCCTGGCGGACAAAATGTCAACAAAACCTCAACCTGCGTTGTACTAACCCATATTCCTACAGGGCTTTCTGTCAAATGCCAGGAAACGCGTAGTCAAGTGCTAAACCGTCTCCTTGCGCGAAGACGCATTCTTGATTTAATCGAAAAAAAACAAAAAGGCTTTGTTGCGGCGGAAAGAAAACGCATTGAAAAAATCCGCAGACAAAAACGCAGACGCTCCAAACGCGCCAAAGAAAAGATGCTTGAGGCAAAACACAAACAGTCAGATAAAAAGTCGCTTAGGTCTAAAGTAGGAATCAAGGAGGAATAGAGAATGTTTCTGAAACGGGAAGATAGCATAAATATAAAAAGGCGAGCGGGTATGATTACAGGAATTTCATCCGGTGTTGCAGGTGGAGTTTCAGTAGGTGTCGGCATTACTATGGGATTAAGTCTTCTGCATATTGTATTGATTTCCGTTATTATTAGCGTGACCATATCACTACTGCTCACCTTTGTATTTAATATCGTCGACAAAAACAAAAAATAAACGCCTGAAAATTGATTTTTTGAATACAGCGGAGTATAAATTAAAATCGTGGTATCTAAAAAGATTGCCAAAGAAAAATATGGCTTAATTCGTATAATCTATGAAAAAGGAATCGAAGTAGTTTTAAATGATAATGGTATATGGCACTATCGTTCGGTAAGAGGTGGAAATTTCGTCCCATGGAAGCCACAACTTATAGAAAAGAAATATGGTCTTCGCCCATTATTAAAAGCCTTTTGGGTACCTCAAGGGTTTCAAGAAGATTTATTATCTCCAACAAATCCATCCTGTTTGGATCTATATTTCGAAGCTGAGACGTTGCTTATAGGCAAGAAAGGTCTGTCTGTTGAGCAGTTTCATGACTTAGTTTATGTTTTGGGAGCTTTGGAATATCACTGTAAAAGATTAGCGTATAGTTATTGTGATATTGCTTTGCGATTTGCTAATTCAAAAGGTAGATTCGAAGGGGAAGAAACAGGTCAAACATTTGCTCCAATGCATACTTGTGAGCCACTTTACGAATTTGATGCTCTTATTACTGTTGCGATACGCTGTTATGAAATGATACGCATAGTTCTTTGGTCTGTCTTTTTCAAGAAAGAAGGTTGTCCTAGGTCTTTTGAGAAATTCCTCGCTGTATGTAAGCGCTCAAATTTATTGCCTAAGCTATTGATTGATAGACTGAATGAAAGTTGGGGAAATTATGGAGCAAAAGCAAAAGAGTATCGAGATTGCATACAACATTATTATACTTTAACTAAGACGGGTTGGCTTTTACCTATAATGAACCATCTGGGGGACAACTTATGGGCAGTATCTATTATTCTTCCTGACAATCCTAAAGCTTATTCTCATAAAAAGTTTTCTTCTGAAAAACAGATTGACGCTCTGAGTTATGCGTGGAACATTACGGATGAAATTACTACCGTTTATCGCAAGATCGCAGATTGCATTTCAGATGAATCCATTCAAGTAAAATCCCCTTAAGTCATGTCTGTATTCGAAATCCCCCTCACCCTCTTCACAAACTCTTCTAACTTTTGCGGGTCTTTTTTGCCGGGGTAGGATTCGACGCCTGAAGAAACATCTACGCCGTAGGGTTGGACTTTCTTGATTGCTTCTACAACATTATCCGGTGTTAAACCGCCTGCCAAGATTATCGGACCGAATTTTTTGGCTTTGACTGCCAAATCCCAGTTGAATGTTTCGCCTGTACCTCCATAACTTTCTTTAGAATATGTGTCTAAAAGATATGCAATCGCTTTATATTTAGGAATATCTTTTAAGGAATTTTCATTTTCTATTCTAAAAGATTTGATTACTTCTTCTCTGAATTTCAATATATATTCGGGGGATTCATCGCCGTGGAATTGGATCATATTAAGGCGGCAGACTTGAAGTATCTCTCTCACTCTTTGTTCTTCTTCGTTAACAAATACTCCTATTTTTAGCACAGATTGCGGAAGTTCATCGATTATTTGGCTGGCATCCACCGCAGTTATTCTTCGCTTGCTTTTGGCAAATACAAATCCGAGAGCATCTACTCCAAGTGATGCAGCAAAAAGCGCGTCTTCCAGATTTGTTATACCGCAGATTTTAATTTTAGTCATAATTCCCGCAAATAGTAAATGGTAAATGGTAATTAAAAAATTACGAATTACAGTTTACCCTTAGAGATTGCTGAGCAATCTCAAGGACTTTGGTCCCGGGAATCTTTTAGATTCCACGGGGCGAGTTACCAATTACGAAATCTAACCAATGTATCAGCTATCCCTTGTTTAAATAAATCTCAAGGTATTTCCTAAACTTGCTGAAAGCCATTGCCCTATGCGAAATTTTATTTTTTATTTCATCTCCAAGTTCCGCAAATGTTTTGTTATATTCGGGTATAAGAAATATCGGGTCATAGCCGAAACCTGATTCGCCTCGGGGAGCATTTATGATTATTCCTTCTATTGTTCCTTCAAACAGTTCTTTTCCCCCGTCGGGAAATATTAAAGCGGCAATGCATCTAAACCGAGCTGTTCTTTTTTCTTCTGGCACACCTTCCATCATTTTTAATAATTTAACATTATTGTCTGCATAATTTACATTTTCTCCTGCAAAACGCGATGAATATACACCAGGCGCTCCGTTTAAATAATCTACTTCAAGTCCCGAATCGTCTGCTAAGGCGGGTTTTTCGGTCTCTTTCATCCATACTTCTGCTTTTTTTATTGCATTTTCTTCCAGTGTTTTCCCGTCTTCTTCAACGCAAAGTTCCCGCGAATGTTCATCAAAAGTTATGAGTTTAACGGGAATACCTTTTAAGATTTCCCTAATCTCTTTTATTTTATCTCTGTTTTGAGTAGCCAGCACTATTTCCATTGTTTTTAATTATATCAAAATGATAAACTATTTTTTAAAATAAAAACGATTCTAGATACTAGATTTCAGTTGCTGGTAGAAGATTTTTACTAGTATCAAGTATCTATCATCCAGCATCAATCTTTAAATTATTATGAAAAACATTCTACTCGTTAATCCCTGGATATGTGATTTTGCGGCATATGATTTATGGATGAGGCCTGTCGGACTTTTACGAATAGCCTCCCTGCTCAAAGCACACGGATGTAATCTTTCGTATATTGATTTTTTAAACCGCAATCATCCCAAAATAAAAAATCTGGCGAGAAATGATAGTTTTGGTTGCGGTAAATTTTATAAAAGAAAAATTCAAAAACCGGAGCCAATAAAAGATATCCAGCGTCCTTATTCTATCTATGGGTTACCTGAAAAGCTTGCCATTGAAGAAGTGAAAAATATTCTAAAACCTGACTTTATTTTTATGACTTCGGGAATGACATATTGGTATCCAGGAGTTGAACATACTGCAAAATTTTTGAAAGGAGAATTCCCCGATGTTCCGATTCTCTTGGGTGGTATATACGCCACCTTGCTTCCCGAACACGCAAAAAGTTTAGAGGGAATAGGTTATGTTATTTCAGGAAGTGATTTGTCTTCGGTTTGTGTGCAGTTGTCCTCAATCTTAGGTCAGAATATCGCATCTCCCAAGTACTATATTTATCCCGAATATAGTCTACTCTCTGATACTTCTTCCCTGGTGGTAGAGACCTCTAAAGGATGCCCTTTTAATTGTTCTTATTGTGGTTCCAAGTTGTTTCATGGACAATTTGTACAAAGGCAACCAAAAGAAGTGGTCGATGAAATTGAGTTTTACCGTGAAAAATATGGGGTTAAAGATATTGCTTTTTATGATGATGCGCTACTGGTAAATGCCGATAAACATATTATTCCCATTCTGGACGGAGTTTTGAGAAGGGGTATTACTGTTAATTTTCATACGCCAAATGGTTTGCACGTAAGGTTTATAGATAAAAAATTAGCTAAAAAACTTAAAGAATCCAATTTCAAAACTATAACATTATCTTTTGAGACGGTTAATCCTATACGCCAGAAAAACACAGGCGGTAAAGTTACTACCGAAGAATTCAAGACAGCGGTTGAAAATTTAAAAAGTGTCGGATTTAGCGGTAAAGATATCGGAGTATATCTGATGATAGGAATGCCTTATCAGAAGCAAGAAGAAGTTGAAGAAGGAATTAAATTTCTGCATAACCTTAAAGTTCACATAACACTTGTAACCTATTCTCTTGTTCCCCATACAATGGATGAGAAGATATTAAAAGATGAAGGAATAATAGACGATAATTTAGACCCGCTATGGCATAATGATACTATATTACCGTTGATACGGGGCAACTTTTCGTTTAGCAGTATAAGGAAATTAAGGGATAAGGTTTCAGCTCTTAATAGAAAAATATAATAAGAAAGTGTAAAATGAAAAACTCGTAATTGGTAAATGGATAAACGATCCCCCCTAGTTTTGCTTTTACCCTTAGAAATTGCGGATGTAATTTCAAGG
>Ga0180007_10001532_pt1 | contig 31020 bp, 26 predicted proteins | sample MM_PC_MetaG_FD_121122 | JGI IMG/M metagenome (GOLD analysis project Ga0180007, IMG submission 121122) | Groundwater microbial communities from the Aspo Hard Rock Laboratory (HRL) deep subsurface site, Sweden - MM_PC_MetaG | ecosystem: Environmental > Aquatic > Deep subsurface > Groundwater... | reverse complement strand
GCCATAGCTATCCCACAGTTGCCTGGTCAGGTAGTAGCCGTTTTTTTCCATGGCATCGGCGGCGGCGATCCGGACGTCGGTGCCTCCGATGATCACCCAGTTTCGCAAGAGGACAAACGAGAGGGCCAGAATCAGGATTGTCAGACACAGCGCAAGCCAGGACAGTCTTCCGCGATCGGGCAGGAAATCGGCCATCAAGGCCACCACGGTGGCACCGGCCAGTGAAAGCGGCAGCGCCAGCGCGCCTCCTCGCAGCAGGGCGTCGCGAGGCGTCTCCGCGGAAAACGCGGACCATGCCAGGGTGAGACCCAGCACGGGCGCGAGGACCGCGAGTCCGATCCAGAACCCGGAGAAGGCGCTCACGTTTCCGGAAAGCTTCATGCGATGACCTGTCCCCCTATTATTTCGACGGCATGTCGCGCGTCTTCCAGGACCCGTCGTCCATGACCGGACCGCCGTAGATGTCAACAGGCTCGCCCATCGGATCGGCCATCGGCGGATCATCCGCCATCTCGGGGGGTGGTGGTGTCATGTTGATCTCCACCTCCCCGTTCATGGCGTTGGAGTCGGGTTCATGACATGCCTCCATCGGGTTGGGCGCCGCAGAACTGGCAGCGGACGCCGCCGTCGAGGATGCCCAGCGTGCCGCCACAGCGAAGGCAGCAGGCATCCCGGGCAGCCAGCGAGCGGTACAGGTCAAGGTGGGCGATACGGGCCTGCCGCCGGTCGTAGATCGCGTCGATCAGATGGTTGCCGCACAGGTAGGCCGCAGCGTCGGCTGCGTCGGCCGCGTCGGTCTTCATCCAGCGGGCCAGGGCCGACAGATCCATCGGCCCCTTCCTGAGCTCGGTCTCGAGTTCCCCGGGCTCCAGTCGTCCGAAGTGCAGCTGGATGCGGCGTGACGAGAGCTTCAGCAGCACCAACAGAGGCACGATCGCCGGGATGCCGAGCACCATCCAGAACTTGAGCTTCCCAAGCCCGACGCCCTCGCGCAGGTCGCGGGAGAACACGGCCGTGCGCCAGGTCAGCAGCGCAAAGACAGCCATGGTGAACAGCGCAAGGACGGAGGCCTCTGCTGGGCCCTCGCCGGCGGTGACACCGATGACGAAGAACACCGTGCCAACCAGCAGTCCGAGTGCTCCCAGCACCCCTGCGAGGAACCCGAAGAACGACGCGACAGCCTCGATGAGGACCGGCACCGGCCGCTCGGCGGTGGCCTGCGCGAATGAACTGACGTACTCGCGGCCGCAGAAGCCGCAGGCGGCGTGGCCGGCGCCGCGGGTGAGCAGGTCCGCGCCGCCGCAGTGAGGGCACACCTGGACGTTCTGAAGCAGGCGGGCGTTCTCGGCACTGATGAGCTTCTCGGCCTTCGGATCGAACAACAGGGCGGCGTGGCGTTCCCTGGCGAGCAGGAACGCGAGGTGGGCGGGCGGGATATGGAACCTTGCCGACGCCTCGTTCAGGGTCGTCTCACCGACGGAGCGGACGTGCTCGGCCACCTCGAACAGGCCCGCGCCGAACCAGGTGGCGGTGGACTTCCGGCTCCAGAACAGCAGCGGAACCAGCGCACCCAGCGGAACGAACCACACGCCGGAGGTCGGGACGGGCAGCACCGCCAGCGAAACAAGGAACACCCCGTGCTGCAGGAACCAGGACTTCTTCTCCCAGCGCGCCAGGCTGCGGTTCTGGTAACCGATGAAGGCCGCGACGAGGGCCAGCACCGCGGGGTTCCACAGGAATTCGCCGATCATCGAGTCCAGCTCGCCGGGGCGCACCGGCAGCTCATGGAGCCAGTAGCGTGTCGCATGGAACAGGACAAGCGAGATCGGGATCAGCAACGCCCAGTTCAGCACCCGGATCGTGCGGTTACGACCGCGTGCCCCCAGGAAAAGTGCCATGAGGGAACCTCCCAGCATCAGCGCGAACCAGGCGAGGTACGGCCAGTTCTGTCGGACCATCGGAAGCAATGTGTCCACCTCGGGGGCGGGCCGGTCCCGCTTTCCGGTGAGCTCAAGGGTGCTCCCGGCCGGGATCGGAGAACCGGCGGTCAGGGTGAAGCCGTCATCGGCCGGCTTGAAGCGGCAGGTTTCGCAGTCGGAGAAGTTCATCTTCGCGGCCAGATTGGAATAACTGCTCTTGCTGCCGTCGATGAGTCGTATGGTGGTTTCGGTCAGCGTCAGGTGCCAGAAGAGGCCTACGGCGACCCAGCGGAAGGTTTCGCGGTCGGGAAAGAACGGATAGACGCTGTAGCGCAAGGTCAGGTCCGCGTCGGCGCCGACGCTCCCGAAGTCGGCGTTGACCCACTCTCCGTAAGCGCGGGTCCGCAACGGAACGCGCCTTCCCTGGGCGTCGACAAGGGTAAGGTCGCTGACCTCCTGAACAGCCAGAAAGGAGATCGGCCGCACGTGGATGTTGCGCGTGAGGCGTGCCGCATCGGGCTTCTTTGCGGAGAGCTTGAGATGTTCGGTGATTCGGGCGGAGCCGTCCGAGTCCAGTTCGATGGTGACGTCCAGCCTGCCGGTGTCACCGGCGGTCTGCCTCGCGGGCGATGAACAGGCGGCAAGAATCAGGAAGGTCAGAAGCGGAACCTTGCGCATGGATGAACTCCTCAGTGGGTGAAGGCCATCCAGATCATACGCGACCCCAGGCCGATCAGGAAGACAGAACTGAGCCAGAAGAGGGGTTTTTTCAAAGCCACCAGACGGAGGGCGAAGCGGCCGAAGGCGAAGCCGAGCAGCGGATAGACCGAGGAGGTGACGGAGAAGACCACGCCGACACCCAGCGCCTCGTGCCAGCCAGCGGTCAGCAGCAGCGGCAGCAGCACCACGAGTTTGCTGCACATGGCTGCGCCGCGCAGGGCCCCCAGCATGGTTCCTGGCCAGAAGCCGGCCACGGATGCATCCCCTGCCGCGGTACCTCCGTTGTCGAGATCCTTGCCGTGCGCGCGGCGGGCCGCGACGGTCAGGTCACGCACCTCGGGCTCCTCGGCCGAGCACACGCCATGGTCGCCGCAGTCGCCGCAAGCCTCGTGGGCGGCGGGATCATGCCTGAGAGCACAGGAGGAGCACTGATGATCGCAGTCGGCAGCCCCGTCGGTGTGTCGGGTGCGCCGTTTCCATGGGGGTACCCAGCCGAACACGTGAAGAGACAGCAGGTACGCGGCGAAGCCCAGCAGGAGCACGCCGGTGGACGCATGAAGCGCCGCTCGCGGGATGTGCACGGCCCTGCCGAGAAGAGCCACGATCAGGCACAGCGCCACGATGGCGACGGCGCGCCCGAACAGGTAGCCCGCGGCGGTGTTGCGGTTGGCCGTCTGCAGCGAGAAGACCAGCAGCACGCAGATCCAGAGGTTGCCGAAGGAGAGGCCGAGGCCGGCTGCGGTCAGGTAAAGGTCCATGGGGGTTCCGGCTCACATCGCGTTGCAGGAGAAGACGCCCTCGACAAGCTCGCAGACGGGAAGCTCCTCAGGGCAGGGGCTGCTGTCCCACTCGGGGCAGCCGTCATTGTCGGCCTGGCAGATCTGGCGGGTGGTTCCGTCCTCGTTGCAGCGGCGCGCACCGATCGTACAGACCGGCGCGCAGGCGTCCTCGTTGCACAATGGTTCGCCCTCGAGCGTGACGCAGAAGGGGGTGGGATTCTGGCAGGCCATTGTGCTCCAGACGGTGCAACCGTTTTCAGCCACGATGCAGGACTCGATGGCGTCTCCGGAAGACAGGCAGCGTGCGACGCCCCCGACGCAGATGTCGGTGCAGCCTCCGGTGCATTCAGTCGTGTTGTAAGTGCAGGCCAGGGTGCAGCCCAGCATGCCTCCGGTGAAGCCCATCGATTCGCAGGTCGAGCCGCCGAGGCTGGGTGCGTCGCACTCCTCGCCCTCGTCGACCGCGCCATTTCCGCAGATCGGATTGAAGTGCCAGCCGTCGTCTTCCTCACAGGCGACGGACAGGGCGCCCAACACAAGCAGAATCATCGAAATCATGATATTTTGCATAAGGACACCTGTCGATCCATCTGTTGGGTAGCACTTCCCCGGGTCTGGCGCAAGCAAATCACGGCCGACACCGAAGCACAGCGGGCCAAAGTGTCGGTTTCGTCACACAGGTCGTGGCCCAGGCGTGTCAGGTCCACGGGTTCGGTCGGCTCCTCGGGCGGGAAGCTATCAACCGGTCCACTGGCGCAGGCGGGTCATGCATTCGTCCTCGCCGGTGCAGTGGGTCCACATCCACTCGGGCCAGTTGCGGGTCCAGTTCCCGGTGTCGCCGTCGACGGAGTGCAGCAGCGGGAAACAGCCATGGTCACCGGTGCAACTGGAGAGCCCCTGCTCGAACATCAGCACGGCCTCGCGGGCGTGGCCATCGGAGCAGGTCAGCCCGATCTCCATCCACTGTCTCCCGTCGGATGCCCAGGAGCCCGCGAACTCGCAGGTGATCGAGGAATCCAGGGTTCCCACGGTCCCGGTGCGGTAGTCCTCCGGAAACGCAGCCGTGGCTGAAACCGGGCCGTCGGCATCGAAGTGGTAGACGGTGGCCTCATAGAGCGCGTGCATGGGCTGGTCGATGTACCAGTATCCCGAGACCGACGGTGGCTGCAGGTCGGGACGCGCGTCCAGCGAGGGTGACGCGCAACCGAGCGCAAACACGAGGACGAACAGGCTGGATTTGGCATGCTTCATGGCGCGGCACTCCTGACGATGCCCATGAAAATAGCGCAGGTACCGACCAGGGGCAACGCCGGACACATTCTCAGGAAATTCTTTTCGCATTCCGGGCGGGTTTTGCGTATTCTCGGTGCATGTTCAGACCCGTGCCCATCCTGATCCTGCTCCTGTTTCTGCCGCTGTGGCTCGCGGCAGGGGCGTGCACGGACCCCAAGCCCGTCAAGAAGCCCGTGGCCGCGCCGGTCGTGAAGCCTGCACTGACGTGCCCGGCGACCGCCCCGCAGGCCCATGTCCTTGAGGTGCGGCCGTTGTGGCCGCTGGAGGGGATGGACCTCCGGCCGCGGTATGTCGAACGGCTTCAGTTGAACGATCGCACGCTGGAGCGCCAGCGTTACAAGGTGATGATCTCGGGTGAGAAGAACTGGCGCGAGCACTTCTTCCTGGCCGTGCTGCTGTGGCGCATGGCCGAGATCGAGGAGGGGGCGCTCAAGGTGCCGCCCGCGCAGGACGCCCCCGCCAAGGATGTGCTGGACTACCGTCGTGCGCTGCGGACGATCCAGAACTACCGGACCGAGAGCCTGCTGCACCTGGATTATCTTTTTTACCTCCCCAACATGACACCCGCGGCGCTGGAGCGCCTGGCCTATTACACCGCCCATGTCCAGGGCGCGGCGGCCATCCCCTATTTTTACAAACTGCTGGAACACCCCAAGGTGCCCGACTTTCGCTACTACGTGCTCGACTTCGCCGGCCTGCTGTTGTCGGACCGTCGCTGCTCCGAGGCGCGTCAGTTGCTCGGCCGCGGCGTGCCCGCGAACCAGGCCGGGCGTGGCCAGTTCATCGAGAGCCTGGTCCGGGTGTGCCAGCCACCCGCGGAGCCTCAGGCATGGAAGGCGATCTGTGCGAAGGTTTCCGAGGGGACATGGCACGACTTCATTCCTGTGCTCGCGCGCGGCGTGTGGCTCTCCACCATGGGGGTGACGCCAGATGCCGCGACGGTCAAGGGGATCTGTCCGGAGCTGGCCGCAGACGGCGCCCGCCTTGAGCACTTCCGGCACGTGTTCGCCGAACTGGACCGCAGATGGCGTCCTCGCCGGGTGGTCACGCCGCTTCAGGTCGCCGACGGCGATGACCGGATGTTTGCAGCGGTGATGCCCACGCTGCAGGAGTTCGCCACGGTCCTGTTGTTCCTGCACCCGTCCGAGACCGAACTGAAACTGTCCTTCGAGCAGGGACGGTGGGCCATGACCTCCCCGAAGGCGGTCGCCGGGACCCCGCTGGCGGGGCTGCTGGAGTCCCAGCTTCCGGTGCCCGTGCCAGCCAAGCCTGCCTGTCCGGTCCGGGTTTCGTGGACAATCCGCTTCAAAAACCCGGAAAAACCAGCAGATTCGCAGGTTAAATAACCTGCATTGCCGCTTTTTTCTTGCATTTTTCTCCTCAATTCATATACCTACGACCGCCACGGGCCTATAGCTCAGTTGGTTAGAGCCACCGGCTCATAACCGGTTGGTCCCTGGTTCGAGTCCAGGTGGGCCCACGAATTGCAAACCGCCGGTTTTCCATGCCGGTTGACCGCGGTCTCGCAGCGAGGTACCAGTGATCAATCAGATTAAACAACTTCTCGCCCTTCAGCAGCATGACCTCCGACAACAGGAACTGGAAAAGGAACTGGTGAGGCTTCCCGAAGAGCTTGCCGGGCTGCGTCAGGACATCATCGAACTCGAGGGATTTCTGAAAAAGGAAATCGAGAACCTCGACGAGGTGGAGAGCTGGAAACGGACCCACGAGGAAACGCTGGCTGAGGAAGAGGACCGCATCCAGAAGCGGATGCAGGCCATCGACCAGGTCCAGTCCGCCAAGGAATACGTGGCGCTGCAGAAGGACCTCGACAGCATCCGCAAGCGGGTCCGCGATCACGAGACCGAGGTGCTCTCACTGATGGAGTCCGTGGAAAAGCGCCGGGCCGAGGTGGACAAGCGCCAGGCCGAGATCGCCGATTTCCAGAAGGTGCTCATGCAGCGCGAGGAAATCTTCTCGAAGAAGATCGAGGAGATCAATTCCGAGTTGAAGCTGCTGCTGGTGGATCGCGCCAAGCTGGTCTCGACGATCGACAAGGTGTGGTTCCGTAAGTACGACTTCCTGGCCAAGCGCCGCTTCCCACCGGTGGCAAAGGCCGAGAACAACAACTGCCTGGGCTGCAACATGGGCATCCCTCCGCAGATGTTCAACCAGTTGTACGACATGAAGGAAATGATGCAGTGCCCCCACTGCACGCGTATCCTCTACATTGAGGAAACGGTCGTCTCCTAGAGGACTGACCCCTTCAGTTTTCCTGGTATCTTGGATTTTTAAGAGTCCAAGTCCAAGTCCAAGTCCAAATCGAAATCGAAATCGAAATCGAAATCGAACCAGCAACGACGGTTTGATGCATCCTCAGGGAGTTGGGCGCAGACCCCGGTTCCTTCGGACATTGAGGGATTTCAGGAATGCTCCGGTGCAGCCGATTACGGTGCCCGGTTAAAGACTTGCGGGTCACTCCCCAGGTCTTCGATCAGCCTTCGAGGTCTTCGGGTTCGTCGAGATCGGCCGGATCACCGGTGTACTCGCCGCCGTCCCAGGAAAGCCGCCATTTCCAGCGGGGCGTGATGGAGTCGAAACGGGGCCACAGGGTGAACTGCACAGCCCCCCGGATCGGACCGGTCCCGGGCAGGATCGGAAGCACCAGCTGGTTCCAGTGGGTGTCAGGTCCCTCGGGCGGGTTGGCCAGGTCCACATCTTCGGAGAGCCGTGTCTTGAACCACACGCCCACCGCGTCAATCGGGCACAACTCTGCCAGGTCCCACGTCACTGTCAGTTCCTCGGGTAGCGTGTCGATGCCCGGAGCACCGTGGAACAGTTTTCCCACGGGCCCGATGAGCATTGACGGCATCACGGGCAGGATCTGTGAGATGCTGCCGATGTTCCCGGCCAGTGAAGAAAAGTTCAGCCCGACCACCCTGCACGCCTGGGCACGACGCTCGACCAGTTCATGAACCTGCAGCGGCGCAGCCAGCACCGTGAGCTCATCGGGGATGCAGCGCGGTCGCGAACCCAGCAGGCGGACACAGTGGGAGAACAGTTGGAAGATGCCCTCGTCGATGCCGGCAGGTCCCATGGTCTCGCTGACGATCACGTCGACGGGCAGGGGAAAGCTTTCGAGATCCTCGATCTTGGTGTTCAGGAACTCGACGACCCCGTCGAAACCGTTGTCATGGACGATGCGCCGGGCGCGCTGGACCATGTACTTGTCCTTTTCGACGCAGAAGACGCGGGAAGCCCCGGCGCGGGCGGCCAGCAGGCCAAGGATTCCGGAACCGGAGCCGAGATCCACGACCACATCGCCGGGACGGACTGTGCCCTCGATGGCCCTGCAATAGGCCTCCATCCGGACCGAGTCGGTGAGCATGCGAAGGTGAAAAAGCAGTTTGTGTTCGTGACTCAACGGCCGTGGCCTCCATGCATGTGCTGGATGAACATCATGCGTGCGAGTTTCTTCTGATCCGCGGTGAGCAGTTTTTCGGCTTCCAGCAAAAATTGCAGCCGCAGCATTTTCTTATCGGCCATGAGGGTCGCTTCCCTTGCGAACAGGGTTTTGGCCTTGGCCACGTCGATGGCGGGCTCGAATACCAGCGCCTTGAGATCGAACTTCACGGCGACGAGTTGTTTTTGGAGCTGGAGCATCAGTTTCAAGTACTTCATCTGAAGTGTCTGGACGTCGGCGACCTGCTTGTCGGACAACTTCAGGTGAAGCCTGATCATCTCGAGCTTGCCCGTCAGGAACGGATCACCGCCGCCGTGGGGGTTTCCCTTCATGCCCATGCCGGGGCCCATGCCCGGCCCCTTGCCCATCGGGCCCTTGGGACCTGAAAAACCAGGGGCGACGGTGGGATTCGAATGCACCGGACCCTTGGGCTGGGCCGTCGCCATGCCGGGAAGCAGCAGGAAAATCGCCACGAGAACGGATAATGACCTCTTCATGTTATCACCTCTTGGGTTGGGGAAAGGAGCAGCGTCAGCTAGAATCTGGTTCACGTCGTGAACCGTCGGGCGGAAATCAGCGGACGAGGAGGACGGCGAGTTGGCACTCGGTGGCGGCCTTCCAGAACATCTCAAGCGACTTGATCTGCAGGCCGAAGGCACCGTCCTTCATGGTCATGCCGACTTGGTAATAGAAGCGGGCCGACGCCGGGATGGTGCCTGTGACCTTCTGGGCCAGGGCGGCTGACCGGCGGGCGTTTTCCTCGGCGGAGACGATGAGCCGGGCCAGGACCTTCTGTTGCCGGACCTGGTGCACCTGTCCGGTGGCGTCCTTGCGGATGTCCAGGTGGATGCGCTTGAGGAAGAGCATGGCGTTGTTGAGGTAGGAATTCCAGTAGGCGGCCACACGGATCAGCAGGCCTTCCTTGGCGTCCTGGGAGATCAGGAACTCAGGGAAGTCCAGCGAGGAGACGGCCACGAGGTAGTTGTTCTCGGTGGCGATCATGTCGGAGAGGACCTCCTCGGAGGACTTGGTTCCGGCAGCGGCGACTTCCTGCACGAACACCTTGGAGGACAGTTCCATCCATGCGCGGGCGGTGGCTTCGAGCATGTCGGCGAGCTCTGCGGCGCGGTCCGCGTTCACGTTCCATTTGCCGGACTTCAGCGCCGGGAACGCCGCGAAGTCCTGGGCCTTGCCGTTCTTCACGTCGGCCATCGAGAAGCGGGTGGCGGTGCCCAGCAGCAGCTGGAACAGGCGTCCTTCGTCCATCGCCGGGGAGAGCTTCTTCTCGAGCAGGTAGGCGATCTTGTCGCGGCTCTCCTTGAGCTGCTTCTCGCCGAGCTTGGCGTAGCCCCACGCACCGGCCAGATGGTCGTAGGTGGTCAGGCGGATCATGGGATCCAGCGCGGTCGGGTCCTCGACGGTGCGCAACTTGGTGATGGTGTCGGTGATCTGCTTGCTGATGTTGTCGAAGGATTCGACGGCCTTGAGCATGCCCTTGAGGTCCTTTTTGGCATCGAGGGCGTCGAACTGGGCCGACCACAGCGCCGTCATGGCGAAGGCGCCTGCGCGCTGCGCATAGTCGTAGGCAGCCGCCACGGAGCCGGCCTTGATCAGGGTCCTGGCCTCCTCGGCGTACTTCACGGCCGCGGTCAGGCCGTTCTTGGTGCGGTCAGACTGCTTTCCTTTGATCGCCTTGATTTTCTTGACGAATTCATCATGCTGCGTGAGCCACTTTTCGCTGCGCTCCTTGAGCAGTTTCTCCGTGTCGGCGTCGAGCTTGAGGGCGTCGGGGGCCACCGCCTCGGGCAGCTCGAGGGTGCTGCCGGTCAGCAGCGTGAACGCCTCGGTGATCGTGGCGACCTCCTTGATCTCGGCGCCTGCGGCCTTGCCCATCTCGGCGCAGGTCACGTACTGCTTGGCGGCCTCGTCCCAGGCCTGGTCCTGGCCGGCCGGGATGCCGATGATCTTGGCGCCGGCGGTCGCGGCGGCCTTGATCTTCGCAGGCAGGTGCTCCACAGGGCCCACGGTGCCGTCAGGGTTCAGTGCGCCGAACAGCACGACGCCGGCCTTGGGCGGAGTCTGGACCATCGCGGCCATGATGCCCGCTGCGATGGCCAGCTGGGAGCCCATCTCGTCGATCTCGCCGGTCGCGTCGGCCGTGATTTTATAGTCCACCAGGTTCTTGCCGATCGCATAGGCTGCGAGCATGCCGCCGGTCCACAGCAGCGTCTTGCGTGCGGGGGAGGGGTCGGCCTGCACCCAGGACACCGCCAGCTTCTTCTCGGTGTTGGGAGTGATCGCCAGTTTCACGGCGACCTGCGCGGGGAGAGCGGCTTCCTTGGGCAGCGAATAGGCCAGCACCGTCAGACCCGAGTCGGCAGCCTTCTCGGGGATGGCGACCTTGGGATCCTTCGTGGGGTCGGTTTTCGCCTTCGGCTTGCAGCCGAGAACGGTGATGGCGATGATCAGGCTCAATATCCAGTAACGTTTCATAATGATCACTCCTTGCGTGTCAAGCATGGCCCATTACTAACGCAAAACGGCGGGAATGAGAAGACTAAGATGAAGAATGATGATCAGGCCGTCAACGTTGTTCCGTAGGCATTTTAGGGTGTTGACTCCCCGGCCTATGTCTATATGATGCGCGCGGGCCATGGGCCCGAAGGAGGCTTTTTTAATGAAGACGCAAGATTTTGTGGCATTGGAAAAGAAATATCTCGCTCCGAACTACAATCCGCTCGATGTCGTCATCGAATCCGGTGAAGGCGTCTGGGTGACCGACGTCGAAGGGAAGAGGTACCTGGACTTCCTGGCGGCCTACTCCGCTCTGAACCAGGGCTATTGTCACCCCAGGATCAAGAAGGCGATGCTCGAGCAGGTCGAGAAGGTCACGCTCACCTCGCGCGCCTTCCGCAATGACAAGCTTCCGCTGCTGGCCGAGAAGCTCTGCAACCTGTTGGGATACGAGATGATGCTGCCCATGAACTCCGGCGCAGAGGCGGTCGAGACCGCGCTCAAGGCCGCCCGCAAGTGGGGCTACATCCACAAGAAGATCCCCGAGGGGAAGGCGAACATCATCGCGATGTCGAACAACTTCCACGGCCGCACGATCACCATCGTCTCCTTTTCCACCGAGGACGACTATCGTGACGGTTTTGGCCCGTTCACCGACGGCTTCACCGTGATCCCCTACGGGGACGTCGCCGCCCTCGAGAAGGCCATCACGCCCAACACCGTGGCCGTGCTGATGGAGCCCATCCAGGGTGAGGCCGGCATCATCATCCCGCCCGAAGGGACGCTGAAGAAGGTCCGCGAGATCTGCGACCGGAACCACATTCTGATGATCGCCGACGAGATCCAGTCAGGCCTGGGCCGCACCGGCCGCATGCTTGCCTGCGAATGGGAGAACGTCAAGCCCGACATGGTCTGCCTGGGCAAGGCGCTCTCGGGCGGCTTCTATCCGGTGTCAGCGGTGGTAGGCTCCGCCGAGGTCATGAGCGTGTTCAAGCCCGGCGAGCACGGCTCCACCTTCGGCGGCAACCCGATGGCTGCCGCCGTGGCGCTGGCCGCGCTCGATGTCCTCATCGAGGAGAAGCTCGTCGAGCGCGCCGAGGAGTTGGGGAGGGTCGCCATGGACAAGCTGGCTTCGCTGGCCTCCAACCCGCTGGTCAAGGAAGTCCGCGGCCGTGGCCTGTGGATAGGCATCGAGTTGAAGCCCGAGGCCGGCGGCGCCCGCAAGTACTGCATGAAACTGATGGAGAAGGGCGTGCTCGCCAAGGACACGCACCATCACACCATCCGCCTCGCCCCCCCGCTGGTCATTTCCCGTGAGGACCTGCTCCTGGGCCTGGACAAGGTCCTCGAAGTCCTGAACTAGCCCCGGCATGGACAAGCAGCGGATCCTTGACGCCATTCTTGAAAAGTTGGCCGCAGAGGCCAAAACACTGGCCCAGGCGGCGATGACGGCCCATCAGGCGGCCACCCATGAGGACAACAAGGCCCGCAGCAAGTACGAGACCCTGGCGCTGGAGGCCTCCTACATCGCTCAGGGACAGGCGAACCGCGCCGCAGAGCTGGCTGCAGCCGTGAAGTTGTACGAGCGGCTGGAGCCTGTGCCGTTTTTGGCGGAGACGCCCATCGCTCCGGGGGCTCTTGTCACCTTTGATGAGACTGGCGGCAGGACCGGCCGCGTGTTCCTGGGGCCCGACCAGGGTGGCCTGAAGGTGACCGTCGATGGCGTCGAGGTGGTGGTCATCACCGAGCCGTCCCCGCTGGGGCAGGCCCTGCTGGGATTGACCCTCGACGAAGAGTTCGTCTTTCGCGGGAAGAAGTGCCTGATCACGGCGGTGGAGTAGAAAAGATTCTTCAGGGATAGTTCGCAGGGGCTTCGGGCGGAGCGTCGCGCACGTCGATGGGCTCGACCTTGTCCTTGGGCTCCATGCCGTCGGGCGGATTCGGGCGCGGGGGAACCGGCTGCTCCACGGTGGAGGACGGCTTTTCGTTCACGTTGGATTCACGGGTGCAGGAGACCGCCCCTGCCAGGCCGGTGACGGCGATGAGGCCCGCAGCGGCGAAGCGGGTCCAGGTGGAGGCGGCGGGCTCCTTCGCATGGAGGAACTCCGGCTCCCGGACGTCGGTCGCGGCGCCGTGCACGTGCAGGCAAAAGCAGCGTCCCGGCACCGCGAGGAAGTCGCCGTCGCGCAGGATCACGGGCTTCCCGATCTCCAGGTCCACGTGGCGTTTCGCGCGCGGCACGCGGGCGCCGGCGGGCATCTGATCATCTCGAAGCACACCGAGCCGGTCGTCACCAGTGACGAAGATCCGGCACCAGGCCGTCGCTGATTCCTGCTGAAGCACGCGGCCGTCCCGGGTCAGCAGCAGGCGGAAGGCGGGACCGGCGGCGGCCGTGCACTGCAGAAAGCGCAGGCTCTCGTGTTCGGGGTAGCAGTCTTCAAGGCAGATGGAGACGGGGTGGGTCATGGAATCACTCCTGAGTGCGGGGGCCTCGTGTTCGTCGACAACTGATCCATGCTGCCACAGCCGGGAAGACGACGCAATCCCCTGATTTGGTTCCGGGGAACTTCTTCTGCTGGACATGCCGTGAAAGGTTGTTGTAGGTTGCAGGCGAAGAACGCCGGCGTGATCACGACGGGCGTTTTTCCGACAGGTGTATTGCCCATGCACACGCAGTTTCTGCTGGAATTCCCATGGAAGGCCATCACCGCGGCCTGGCCGGATCTGGCCTGCGCCATCGCCGAACCGCTGGCCGGAGGCCTGATCAACAAGACCGTGCGCATGACCTCCAAGGACGGGCGGCGCAGCGTGCTGCAGTGGCTCAATCCGGTGTTCCCGGGCACCGTCACCGACGACGTGGCCGCGATCTGCATGCACCTCGCGAGCCGTGGCTTTTCGACTTTCTCGGTGCTCCCCACCTGCGATGGCGCGGCGTTTCTTCCTCACGACAACGGCAGCTTCCGCCTGCTGACCCACCTCGAGGGGGACTTCCTCGGACATGGCGACATCGGCGTCGCAGGGCTGACCCTGGCGCGCTTCCACCGGGCGCTGGCGGACTGCACGCACGTGTTTTCGCACCACCGAAACATCCACCACCCGCCGTTCTACGCCGGGCGGCTGCGCGAGGCCCTCGAAACACACGCGGATCATCCGCTGCACGGCGAGGTGGAGGCGATTTCCAGGGAGGTGCTGCCGCGGCTGCATCCCGACTGCGACTGGAACACGCTGCCTTCCAGAATCGTGCACGGCGATCCCAAACTGGAGAACTTCTGGCGCACCGCCGACGGCGTCACGCTGCTGGATCTGGACACGGTCGGGCGCCACTGCATCCTCGGCGAGCTGGGCGACGCCGGCCGGGCGCTGTGCCGCGACAACGGGACGTTCTCGATGCCGTTGTTCGGGGCGTTCTTCGGGTCCTACCTGCAGCGCGCCCCGGAGCTGGCGGTGACGGAGGTGGCGGCGATCCCGGAGAGCATTGAACTGATCGCCCACGAACTGACGGCCCGCTTCCTGATCGACGCCCTCGAGGAGCACTACTTCGGCTGGGATCCCACCCACTTCGCCAACCGCGGCGAGCACAACCTGCATCGCGCCCGGGCCGAGCACGCCTTTGCAGTGTCGGTTCATGAATGTCTTGATGATTGTTTGAAGATATTGGTGCAGTAGCCGGAATGGCTACTTCTTCATGGCCTGTTCCACCGCGACCGCGACCGCGACCGAGGCGCCGACCATCGGGTTGTTGCCCATGCCGATCAGGCCCATCATCTCAACGTGCGCCGGGACCGAGGAGGAGCCGGCGAACTGCGCGTCGGAGTGCATGCGTCCCATGGTGTCGGTCATGCCGTAGGAGGCCGGGCCCGCCGCCATGTTGTCAGGATGCAGGGTGCGTCCCGTGCCGCCGCCGGAGGCCACCGAGAAGAACTTCTTCCCTTCGAGCAGGCGCTCCTTCTTGTACACGCCCATGACCGGGTGCTGGAAGCGCGTGGGGTTGGTCGAGTTGCCGGTGATCGCGACGTCGACCTGCTCCTGGTGCATGATGGCCACGCCCTCGCGGACGTCGTCGGCGCCGTAGCAGCGGACCGCGGCGCGCTCGCCCTTGGAGTACGCCTTCTCCTTCACGATCGCGAGCTTCCCCGACGCATAATCGAACTCGGTCTCGACGTGGGTGAAGCCGTTGATGCGGGAGATGATCTGGGCGGCGTCCTTGCCCAGCCCGTTGAGGATCACGCGCAGCGGCTTGGTGCGTGCCTTGTTGGCGGAGCGGGCCAGGCCGATGGCGCCCTCGGCGGCGGCGAACGACTCGTGTCCGGCGCAGAACGCAAAGCAGGCGGTCTCCTCGCGCAGCAGCATCGAGGCCAGGTCACCGTGGCCGATGCCGACCTTGCGGTCGTCGGCGACGGAGCCGGGGATGCAGAAGGCCTGCAGGCCCAGACCCAGGGTCTTGGCAATCTCGGCGGCGGCGGTCTGGCCGGTCTTGATGGCGACGGCGGCACCGACGAGGTAGGCCCAGCCGGCGTTCTCGAACGCGATGGGCTGGATGGACTTCACGATCTTGCGCACGTCCACGTCCCTGGCGAGGCAGATCTTCTCCGCCTCCTCGAGGGAGGGGATGCCGTGGCCGGCCAGGAACGACGTGATCTGAGCGATTCTTCTTTCGTAACCTTCGAATAAAGCCATGGTGAGCTCCTTATTCCTTTCGCGGATTGATGGTTTTGGCCGCATCGGCAAAGCGTCCGTAGGTTCCGGTGGCCTTCTCCAGTGCGGTCTGCGCGTCCATGCCCTTGCCGATGTTTTCCATCATGACGCCCAGTTTCACGAACTTGTAGCCGATGATCTCGCTGTCCTCGTCGAGGGCGATCTCGGTGACGTATCCTTCGGCCATCTCCAGGTAGCGTGCGCCCTTGACGCTGGTGCCGTACATGGTGGCGGTGACCGAGCGCAGCCCCTTTCCGAGGTCCTCGAGGCCGGCGCCGATGGGCAGGCCTCCGTCGGAGAAGGCCGTCTGCGTGCGGCCGTAGACGATCTGCAGGAAGAGCTCCCGCATGGCCACGTTGATCGCATCGCACACCAGATCGGTGTTCAGCGCTTCGAGGATCGTCTTGCCGGGAAGAATCTCGCCGGCCATGGCCGCGGAGTGGGTCATGCCCGAGCAGCCGATGGTCTCGACGAGGGCCTCCTCGATGATGCCGTTCTTGACGTTGAGGGTGAGCTTGCAGGCGCCCTGTTGCGGTGCGCAGCCGCCGACCCCGTGGGTCAGTCCGGAGATGTCGCGGATCTCCTTGGCCTTGGTCCATTTTCCTTCCTGGGGAATCGGCGCCGGGCCATGCTTGGCGCCCTTGGCCACGATGCACATCTGTTCAATTTCGTGTGTCAGCATTTCTTGAAGTCCTCCTTCGGGTGTGGTGGCACCGTATGTAATGAACGGCCCAAGGTGAACGGTTCAGTTTCCGGAAGGCGCCCTCGATCGTCGGTCGCCATCGGACTGAGCCTCCGCTACGCAGTATCCATAGGTGTCCATGCATGTCAATGGTGCGGTTTTTGAGGGATTCATGTGCCGTTTCTCATTGACATTGCTTGCATTTTCATCATTCGTCCGAGGCTCGCGCGTCGTGACCTGAGGAGAATGGTGAATTTTTTCCCTATTTGAATGTTCCTCTGGTCTGGGGTTGACAGGGCGCCGGAAATATCCCTTCATGGCGGGATCCCTGAAAATCGTTGTTTGTATTGATCTGATCCTGCGCTATATTGTGCCGCGACTTGTCTGGGAGGACGCTGTTGGTCAAGAAGAAACGAAAAGCCAAGCAGAAACGGACGACCGATACGCATTCGACCGTGACCGGTCCGGTGAGCGTTGAAGAGAGTCCGTTGTACATTGACATCGCCACACCCGGCACGCCGGCTACGGGCGATCGTTACCGTTCGGTGCCGAGGCAGGATGTCCAGGACCTGGGCACTGCCCAGCCCGATATCGGCATGGTCTCGGGCTCGATCATCGGGCTGACCAGCGGCGAAATCAGGATTGACCACGACGCAGCGCTCTCGGTGCACTTCGAAGGGGACCGTCCCAGGAAGAACCCGTCGATCGTGGTGTCCGGGGAGGATGCCATCATGGAGGAGCCCGACGTATACGGGCACCGCTCCACGGATTCCGATCCCGAGGGACCCACGCCTGCGCCGCATACCCACGCGACCCGCCGTCGGCGGCATGAGATCGAAGAGGCCCGGCCGCTTGAAGCGGAGGACGAATCCGAAGATGTCCCGCTGGAAGATCTGGGACCCTCCCTGCCGGCCGACTCGTCGGCCGAAGAGCCGGCCGAAGAGCCGGCCGAAGAGAAACCCACGCCTGCACCGGCGGTGGTCGTGCCGGCTGAAAAGTCACGTCGTCGCCGCAACACCCTGCCGCAGCACACACGCACCGGTGAGCAGCCGGTGGTGGTGACCGCCGCCCCGCCCCCGCCTGCACCTGAGGCGGCTGTGCCCCGATCGCCTGCGGCTGTGTCCCATCCCATGGAACCCTTCGTCAGCGGCGAGTACACCCTTGTCAGCGGCGAGATCATGCTCGTTCCCGAAGAGGACATCCCGGCCCGGCCCCGCAAGGAGACGGCTCCGCCGACGGCCTCCGCGCCCAAGGCCACCATGGCACCGCCTCCGCTGCCCCCTGCTGCCAAGCCGCCGGCCGCGAAGATATCCGATTCGTTGCCTCCGCCCCCGGATCCGCCGCCCCCCGCCGCGCTCAAGGCTCCGGCCCCGGTTGACGAACCCGCCGGATCGTCCGAACCGTCCCGGCCCGATGACGAGCCTACGCCCGAAGAGATGGAGCAGCGCAAATCGGCCCGCGACCAGCGTCGCGAGATCCTTCGTCAGATGATCGCCCAGGCTCCGGTGCCCTTCGCGATGAACATTCCCGACAAGACTTCGCCTGCGTCGGATGCGGAATTTGTTCCTGCGGTCCCCGCTTTGCAACTCGAACCCCAGGTGACCAGGCCGATGGTCGAGGCGGCCGGTGAGATTACAGCACCCTCGGCTGCGCCTGAATTGCCTCCGTCCCCGGATCCGCTCCCGGATCCGCCGCCGCCGCCACCCGATCCGGCTCCTGTGGCCAGGCCAGCCAGGCATGCGCATGCTCCCGGGGAGCCCAAACACGCCAGGCAGGCACCGGAAACCCCTGCCGTCGTCGATAAGCCGCACGAAGGCAAGATCGCCGGGACGCCGGTCGTCGCCGGGACGCCGGTCGCCGCCAAATCCGACGCCGTCGCCGAGCACTCCAGACAACGTCGGATGGCCACGCCCCTGGAGAACTCACTGGTCTCCCACAACCTCGAGAAGATGCCTGAACAGGCCCTCGCCGGGCGGTTGCCGCGCGCCGCGACGCGCGACGATCTGCCGACCAAGTTTTCAGACCTTGAAGAGGAGTTCTTCGACAAGGAGCTGCACCCCGAGAACGATTATTCCGGGCTCGACGAGGTCTTCGCCAGCATGCAGGAACAGAATCAGACCAACGGCAGCATCCTCAACAGCATCAAGCGCCTGTTCGTCGCCGACTCACCCCCGCCCAAGAACGGCGGCTCCAAGAAATCCACGCCGGCCCCGAAGCCGGCCCCGAAAAAGCCCAAGGGCGGCCATGCAACCAAAAAGAAGTGATCACCAGGTCCTGGTGGGCATCTGCGGTGCGTCCGGCCTGATCTACGCCCGCCACATGCTGGCGTGCCTGTCGGCCGTGCCTGGAGTACAGACGCATGTCGTGGCCTCCTCCGCGGCCGCCGAGGTCGCCGCCACGGAGTGCGCTCCCGGCGAATACGAGGCGATGCTGTCCATGGCGCACTTCCACCACGGGAACGACCAACTAGGCGCCTGCGTGGCCTCGGGATCCTTCCCGCTCGCGGGCATGGTCATCGCCCCGTGCTCGCTGCACACCGCCATGGCCCTTGCGGCGGGACTGGCCGACGATCTTCTGCTGCGGGCAGGGCAGGTCTGCCTCAAGGAGCGTCGTCCGCTGGTGCTGCTGCTGCGCGAGACACCCCTGGCGTCGCACCACCTGCGGCATCTCGCGACCCTGGCCGAGGCCGGAGCCACGATCATGCCCGCCGCGCCGGGATTTTATCTGAAGCCCGGCAGCATCGACGAACTGATTGAGCCGCTCGTGCTGCGTGCGCTTTCGTTCCTTCGCCTGCCGGGGCTGCCAGCCGCGACCGCCTGGGATCCCCAGTCTCCAATTCAATGAATAGCTTCCCTTTTACCCTTGCATTCCTGTTTGATCAGTGGTAATGCAAGTCGCCCTAGTGGCTGATTTGTTTACTCATCACCCACGCATGGTAACCCCTTGGCGTGCCAATGAAGGTTTCGGGGTGTGAAAAGCCATGCGGAGGATCAACGCCAGAAGGAGATGTCATGACCGAGAACAAGACCCAACAAGAAGCCATCACCCTGCGTGAACTGCTGGAAGCCGGCGTACACTTCGGCCACCAGACCCGTCGCTGGAACCCCAAGATGCGTCAGTACATCTTCGGCGTGCGCAACGGCGTTCACATCATCAACCTCGAGGCCACGCTGCCCCTGTTCCAGAAGGCCTACGATTTCGTCGAGCGGCTCGCCTCCCAGGGCGGCACCATCCTGTTCGTGGGCACCAAGAAGCAGGCCCAGGACGTGATCATCGAAGAAGCAGCCCGCGCCGGTCAGTTCTGCGTGGTCAACCGCTGGCTCGGCGGCACGCTGACGAACTTCGCCACGGTGAAGGCCTCCATCGAGAAGTTGAAGCGGTTCGAGGAGATGGGCCGTGACGGCACCATGGAGAAGCTCACGAAGAAAGAGCGCCTCCAGATCGATCGCGAGTGCAAGAAACTCGAGAAGAACCTCGGCGGCATCAAGGAGATGCGCAACCTTCCGGCGGCGATCTTCCTGATCGACCCGACCAAGGAGCGCATCGCGGTGGCCGAAGCCCGCGGACTGGGCATCCCCATCGTCGCCGTGGCCGACACCAACTGCGATCCCGATCCCATCGACTACATCATCCCGGGCAACGATGACGCCATCCGCGCGATCCGCCTGTTCGCCGGCCGCATCGCCGACGCGGTCATCGCCGGAACGTCCCAGTCCAAGGACCGCCGCGAGAATCCCGTCATGGAGACCCGCCCGGCCGTCGCTCCCGTGGACGTCCCCGCCGCCACCGATGAGAGCCAGGCAGACCTCGACGTCGTGTTCACTTCCGGCAAGGCCGTGAATCTGAAGCCCGACGGCACCGGTCGCCCCGAAGGTCGCTAACCCCCCAACTTCTCCAGGAAAGGAAATATCAAATGGCCACTATCACTGCTGCCCAGGTTCAGGAACTGAGACAGATCACCGGCGCCGGCATGGTCGAGTGCAAGAAGGCCCTCACCGAGTGTGAAGGCGACATGGAAAAGGCGAAGGATCTTCTGCGCAAGAAGGGACTCGCCACGGCCTCGAAGAAGTCCGGTCGCATCGCCGCCGAAGGTCAGGTTCATGCGTATATTCATGGCGGCGGCCGCGTCGGCGTGCTGCTCGAAGTGAACATCGAGACCGACTTCGCCGCCCGCACCGAGGACTTCAAGGAACTCGTTCACGAGATCGCCCTGCACATCTGTGCGTCCTCGCCCCAGTACGTGACCCGTGATGAGATCCCCCCCCAGGTGATCGAGCGTGAGAAGGAAATCTACGCCGAGCAGCTGCGCCTCGAGGGCAAGCCCGAGAAGGCGTGGGAAAAGATCATGGAAGGCAAAGTCAAGAAGTTCTTCAGCGAGAACTGCCTGATGGATCAGCCGTACGCCTTCGAGAACAAGATCACGATCACCGACATGGTGAACAACGTGACGGCGAAGATCGGCGAGAAGATCTCCGTGCGCCGGTTCGTGCGCTGGGAGCTGGGCGAAGGCCTCGAGAAGCGCGTCTACGACCTGGCCAAGGAAGTCGCCGCCGAGATGGGCCCCAAATAGCCGCAAGGTCCCAGTCGCCGCGATGCCCGCCATTACCCGAATCCTGCTGAAAATCTCCGGTGAAGCGCTCATGGGGGGTCAGACCCACGGTCTGGACCCGCAGATGCTCGACTACGTCCGCTCCGAAGTGAAGAAGGTCGTGGACGCGGGCATCGAGACCGCCATCGTGGTCGGCGGAGGCAACCTGTTCCGTGGAATCTCGTCCTCGGCCGCAGGGCTCCCCCGGCACGTGGGTGACAGCCTGGGCATGTTTGCCACGCTGATGAACGCCACGGCCCTGGCCGGCTACTTCAATGCGCACGGATTGCCGTCGAAGGCCTTCTCGGCCTTTCCCGTCGGCAACCTGCTCGAACCGTTCTCTGTGGACGCGGCCCGCGCCGCCCTCTCCCAGGGGAAGGTGACGGTCTTCGGCGGAGGCACATCCAATCCATATTTCACGACGGACACGGCGGCCGTGCTGCGGGCCCTCGAGATCAGCGCGGACTTTCTGGTCAAGGCCACCCAGGTCGACGGCATCTACTCCGACGACCCCAAGAAGAACCCGGCCGCTGAATTCCTGCCGCAGATCACCTACGACGAGATGCTGCGCCTCAACCTGCGCATCATGGACGCCTCTGCGGTGGCCATCGCCCGCGAGAACCGGCTGCCGGTGCAGGTCGTCGCGCTGCGCACTCCCGGCGCCATGCTCGCCGCACTCACGGGCGGGGCTGTCGGCTCCCGCGTCGTGCCCTCATAGCCTGATTGAATCTTCCGGCGTCTGCGTCGTCGGTTCCGCCGGATGCTGGAGGACCGCATGAAACGCTTTATCCCGTTATTCCTCATTTCACTCGCACTGAGCCTGCCCGCGCAGGCCCAGACTCCCTGTGTGCCGGAGATGGGCGCGCCGCCGGAGAAGGGCGCCGCGCCCGAGAAGTGCAGGATCGCCGCCGGCGATGCCGCCACCATCACACCCAGCCAGAAGATCACGAGCTTCCAGGCGCAGGTGAAGTCGGACATCCGCAAGGGGCTCACCGATGCGCAGAAGCAGGCGTTCCTGAACAGGATGCACGATTACTTCGATTTCTCGACCATGGCCGAGGCGGCCCTGTTCGGCGAGTGGGAGAAGCTCACCATCGAGCAGCGCGCGCAGTTCAGCCTGGCGTTCACCGCGATGCTGCAGCGCAACTACCTCAGGAAGTTGTATTCCCACGCGGAATACCTGGCATCGATCACCGGTGAGAAGCTCAAGGAGGACAAGGCCCAGGTCGCCACACGCCTGGTCAAGTCCGCCAAGGGATCCACGTCGGTGGACGTGACCTATCGCATGCAGAAGACCAAGCAGGGCTGGCGTATCTACGACGTCCTCACCGACGAGGTCAGCCTGATCCGCAATTACCGTTCCACCTTCGCCGACCTGATCAAGTCCAAGGGCTTCTCCGGCCTGATGGATCACCTCAAGAAGCAGGCCGCCGGCCCCCTCCCGTAAGAAGACCCCAGGACAGAAAAAGAGGAAGTGCTGCTCGACGCACCGAAGAAGGAGCGGCCCCGTGCGACCGTCTTTGGTGGCCGGCCGACGTACAGGTTTTCCGGTCACGTCGTGGCCTCGGTGATTCCTTCACTCCAGGCGCAGGAACACAGGCCGGGTGAGCCACTCGGTGAGGCCCACCTCGAGGAAGACCACGGTGCCTGCCGGACCCATCAACTGGGATCGCAGCATGAACAAGGGCAGGTGGGAGGGGAGTCCACCGATGCGCCAGACCGTCTCACCGGCAGACAGCCCTGCGCGGGAGGCGGGGGTGCCGGCGGCGACGGTGGCCACGACCAGACGGGAGCGCAGCCCGTCGCGCGCCAGCGTCAGCCCGCTCTCACCGGCGGCGGCCGAGGTGCGGACTGGGACGAGATCGATGATCACGTCGGGAGCCTGCAGATCCGCGATGACATGGATGGTCTCCGACCCGAGACCGGAGAGGGGATGCCAGGCCATGAAGGTGACCTCTCCGGCGGGCAGCGATTTGAAGGTGAAGCTGCCGTTGCGATCGGTCTGCTCCATGAGGGTTCCGGCGCTGACCCAGGCTCCGCGCACCGCAAACCCGCGATCGTCGCGCACGGTGCCCGTGGCGGCTCCCGCGCGCTCCAGTTCCCACAACTGCGGCGTCAGGTTGAGCTCCTGAAGGGCGGTTCCGGCCTTCACCACCAGCTCTCCCGTCAGCGGCGCGTACCCCGGTGCGGACACGTGGACCTGCCAGGTCCCCTCGGCCAGGGCGCGGAACTCCACCTCACCCTTGCGCGTCTCCTGCACCTCCTGAGCGCCGTCGGGATGGGACAGCCGCACGGTGCCGGCCAGCCCCTCCAGGGTCTGCCGATCCCGCACGAAGCCTTGGAATCCGCCCCCGTAGGGCAGGGTCCAGTCGTAGTCGCCCGGCTCCAGGCCGGACTTCTCCAGCGACGTGTAGTCCGGGTGGGTCACCACGATCAGGTACGGTCCCGGACCGAGGCGCTCGAACGTGACCGTGCCCGTGTCGTCGGTGACGCGCTGGCGACGCTCGGGCCGGTCCTGGGCGAGCAGCTCCACCTGGGCCCGCACGACCGGGATCCTGGCCGCGTCCCTCAGGCGCAGGCGCAGCGTCCCGGTGCCGCGCCTGAGCTGGACCTTCTGCTGCCGCACGGCCTTGAGGTGCTCCACGTGAACAGGGAACTCCGGATGGAAGAACGTGGCCGTGAACTCCTCGTCGACGGCCGGCAGGAGCACCTCGCCGGAGTCGTCGGTGAAGGCGGTGAAACCCGTTCCGGGGGATCGGGCGCTTTCGACGCGCAACTGGGCGCCCACGACAGGGAACTGCCGCTCGTCGACCACCACCAGCGTCATCTCCGCGCCAGGCGTCAGGCGGATGTCCGGCACGTCCGTGTTCTGGGTGATCTCACCGATCACCACGCTGGTGGCCAGGAAGTTGTCGTGGGAGACGTGCAGCAGGAGGTGGCCAGCAGGGATGCCGGTGAGCGTGAACAACCCCTTGTCGTCGGTCATCACCGCGCCCGAGGCGGTCTGGCCGATCTCGATCTTCTTGTCGGTCACGCCGAGCTGGCCCACCGGAATCAGGCCCGGCGCGTCCAGCGCCAGCGGCGCGATGAGCGTACCGGTGGCATCCACGCCCCAGCACTCGACGGCGGCGTGCTCCACTGGCTGTCCTGCGGTGTCGAGGACACGTCCGGAGATCGTCACCCCGCGCGAGAGCTCGAACAAGGCCAGCCCGGAGGTCGCTCCCACCCAGAAACGCCGACCCGTCAGAGACACATAGCCTTCCGACGACAACGAGAAACGATAGGAACCTTCAGGAAGCGGACCAATCCGGAAGCGGCCGTCCTCGGCCGTCTCCACGGCCCGGGTCAGCAGCGATGGCTCCTCGCGGCCGAGCGTGAACAGCGCGCCGGGCAGGGGATGGTCGTCCTTCTCGTCACGCACCAGGCCGAGCAGTACAATTCCTTCATCCATGTATAAATGCGCGTGCACGACCGCTCCTGCGGTCAACTCCACGCCCACCAGTTCGGCCACCTGATCCTCGAAGACGGCCTCGATGGCGAGGATTCCCGGCGCGAGATCCGGCAGAAACGCGCGGCCCTCCAGGTCGGCGGTGAGCTCGTAGGGCGGGTACACGGACGAGCCCATCACGCGCAACGTCGCACCGGGGGCGGGCTTCCCGTTCTGCAGGACGGCCTCGATCCGCAGGCCGGCGGCGGCCTCCAGCCGGACGATCATCGCGGACTCTCCCGGGGAGGTCCAGTGCTCGCCGTCGGAGTGGTAGCCGGCCTTCTCGGCCATCACGCGGAAGATCGTGTCGGTCTCGGAGGGCAGCTCGAAGCGGCCGTCGGCGTCGGACGTGAAGACCTCGCGGGGCAGGTCCTCGCCGGGCTTGATGAAGCGCATCTTCACGCCGGCCAGGGGGCGTCCGTCCTGATCCACGGCCAGACCGGCCTTGGCGCGGGCGCTGCCGGGGACGGCGGGGCCGGTGCCGGGCCTCCCCGGGATCCCGGCGGCACCGGCATGGGTGAGCCGGTCGGGCACAGGGGAAAACCGGGTCCATGTCAAGTCAAAACGGTACCATTCGAGGAAGCCTCCGACGAAGCCCGCGATCAAAAACACCGCTCCCACGCAGCCTGTGGCGATCCGGTGGTTTCGGGTGTTCCATCGCATGGCGCGAAGATAGTGCATTTTCCCTCCGTTTACAAACACGACAAAACGACCGACACAGGCGACTCTTTGGTTACTTGGTAACCTGATGTAGGTAAAATGTTGACACTTAGGATGGTGTGTGTTTTTATGGCATAAGTAGGTGACGTGGCCATGCTTCTGATCAAATCCGAACTCCTTGAACTTCTGAAAAACGCCGTGGAACAGGTCGTCCGTGAGAACAACCTCCCGGCGGAAATCCTTGACCGGCCCATCACGCTGGAAGTGCCGAAGATGCCTGAACACGGCGACTTCGCCACGACCTTCGCGCTGGCCGCGGCCAAGCAGGCCCGCATCAATCCCCGCGAGCTGGCCCAGAAAATCCTCGACCGGTTGCCGATCGGGCAGGAGCCGCTCAAGTCCGCCGAGCTGGCCGGTCCTGGCTTCATCAACCTGCGCATCGCCGACGCCAGCCTGGCCCGAGGTCTGCGCCGCGTGCTCGACGCCGGCGACGACTGGGGTCGGGGCGCGCCGGTCTCCGGACGTATCAACCTGGAATTCGTCTCGGCTAATCCGACCGGTCCGATGCATGTCGGTCATGGCCGCGGCGCCGCCGTCGGCGATTCCCTGGCGCGGATCCTGCGCTTTGCCGGCCGCGAGGTCTTCACCGAGTACTACGTCAACGACGCCGGTCGGCAGGTCAGCCACCTGGCCGCCTCGATCTGGAGCCGGTACATCGACCTTTGCCGCGAGCAGGACGCGACCATCGAAGCCGTCCCGTTCCCGGAGGACGGTTATCACGGCGGCTACGTCGTTGATTTCGCCCGGAGCTACCTGGATCGTTTCGGCCTGGCCCCCGCACTGGCCGGCTACGACGCTGCCGCGATGAAGGCCTTCGGCGTGGAGCTGGCGCTGGCCGAGATCCGCACCACCCTCGATCAGTTCAACGTCCACTTCGACGTGTTCACCTCCGAGGCGACCCTGCACGACGACGGCGCCGTGACCCGCGCGATGGACCTGCTCGGCGAAAAGGGACTGACCTATGAGCAGGAGGGCGCCCTGTTCTTTGCGGCCACGCGTTTCGGCGACGAGAAGGACCGCGTCATGATCCGCGCCAACGGCGAGCCGACCTATTTCGCCGCCGATATCGCGTATCACCTCCACAAGTTCAACCGCGGGTTCGACCAACTCATGGACATCTGGGGCGCCGATCACCACGGCTACATCTCCCGTGTGAAGTGCGCGCTGGAGGCCTTCGGGTACCGCCAGGACCAGCTCGCCGTGCTGCTGGTCCAGTTCGTCTCGCTGGTCAACCAGGGCGAGAAGCTGGCCATGGGCAAGCGCTCGGGCAACTTCGTGACCCTGCAGGATCTCATCGACACGGTCTCCTGCGACGTGACCCGCTGGTTCTTCCTGGCCAAGACCCATGACGTGGCCGTGGACTTCGATCTGGAGGTCGCCACGAGCGCGGATCCCCGCGAGAACCAGGCCCGCTATGTCCAGTACGGACACGCCCGTGCCTGCGCGATCTGGCGCCGGGCCGCGATGTGGAACCTGACCGTGGCCGACCTGTCGGCTGCCGACTTCACCCGCCTGGCGGCCACCGAGGAGCAGGCCATCGCCCGCATGCTGCTGTCGTATCCCGAGCTGGTCGCCGACGCCGCAGCGAACTTCCTGCCGCACCGCGTGGCCTCTTATGCCCTGGACCTGTGCCGCGCGTTCCACAGTTACTACACGCGGTTCAAGGACGATCCGATCCTGCCCCGCTCGGGTCAGGAGATCGCGGACCGCGCCAAGACGATCGACCGTCTGGGCCTGGTGGAAGCGTACCGCACGGTGCTGCGCTCCTGCCTGAGCCTGCTGGGAATCACCGCACCGGAAGCGATGACCGCTCCGGAGGAGGAATAATCATGCAACGCTTTGAACAGATGGAAGAACGCATGGAAATCGTCCTGACCTCCCGCCAGATCTTCGTGCTGGCCGTGATGCTCGTCGGCGTCGCGCTGGTGATGTTCGTCGTGGGGTTCTCGATGGGCAAGCGCTCGGAGCGCCGCAAGGTGGTGCTCGGGACCCCGCAGGCGGCCGCCGATCTGCTGACCCGCCTCGACGAGATGGAGAAGGAGAGCAAGGAATTCGTGGCCAAGAAGGCCCTGACCCAGATCCGCAAGCGTGAGATCCCCATCGAGGAACTGCCGGCCGGCGGAAACGCCGACAAGCAGGGCGTGGAGTCCCCCGCCGGTGCCCCGGTGACCGAATCCCGCACTTCGTCGGCCCGCCCCAAGGCCCAGGGCACCATCGCCCTGTCCAGGGGACGTGCGATGGCCCCCATGGCCAGAGCCCCGATGACCAAGGCCCCAGTCGTGAAGGCGAACGCGGGCAAGAACGCCTCGGCCGCGCCGTCCCAGGGTCGTCAGGTCACCGGCTCCTACGGCAAGCCCCGCCGTGCCGAAGCTGCCTCCGCCCGCAAGGTGGAGGGGCGCCGCGCCGCCGCCCACAACTGATTAATTCCCGCCCACAGCCCGTCACTTTCTCATAAATATTTGAAATCATTGGAAATTCTAAAAAGAAAATAATTCTTGACAGGGTAAGTTAAACGGCTATGTTCCACCGCATTCGCGCACGCTGTCTTACATGTGTGATTTTTGGGTCAAAATGTGCGTCGATATCGTTTTTTTCTGTAGAGGTATTCCATGCGTAACCGTTTGTTTTTCCTGTTGCTGTCCCTGTCCCTGTTCCTTTCGATGTTCCGCTGCACGCCGGACCTCAACGACCCCGCCGATCTGGGCACCTTCCCCGGCACCACGACCGTGGTCGAGGCGACGACCCTCATCGAGAGCCCCCATTCCTATCCCAACAACGCCCGGCTGGTGTGGACCCTCGAGGCCCCCGGTGAGGCCATGGCGGTCAACGTCACCTTCGATCGGCTCGAGACCGAGAGCCGGTATGATTTCGTCGACCTGATCGATCAGGACGGCCGCGTGGTCCACCACCTGACGGGCAACCTGTCGGGCCAGTCCTTCCGTGTGGAAGGTCCCCGCTTGCAGATCCGTCTCACCTCCGACGCCTCCGTGCGTCGCTGGGGTTTCAAGATCACGCGCTACACCTATGAGCTCATCGAAAACCTGCAGCACCGTCCCGTATGCAACGCCGTCGGAACGAGCTCGGAGGGTTGGTACTGGGAGGACACCGGCGAGTTGATCAAACTCGAGGTGTGCACGGGCCAGGCCGCGCCCACCTGTGGCGCCATCGGAAGCCGCTCCGAGGGCTGGTATTCCGAAACCAGCCTGATCGTCTGGGCGTTCTGCCACAATGTCGTGGGCATCGCCATCGTGGGTGAGCCCTGCGGTCCCGCCTCGGGACTGTCCTGCTACATCAACCGAGGCACGATGCTCTATTGCGCCGGCGCCGATGCCGACGGCAACGGTGTGTGCGTTGATCCCGGCAACTGCACCACCGCGGCCGACTGCGAGAACCCCGACAACCTGTGGATCCGTCCGACGTGCACCGGCACCGTGACCTGCACCGAAAACGCCTGCGGCGTCACCTGCGACGAGCAGCCCCAGCCCGGCGTCTGGTCCTGGACCTCCCATCTGGTCCAGAACCTCGAGTCGGCCCACCCGTACGTCGACAACGTGAGCCAGGGCTGGCAGTTCCGCCACGAGGGCGCGGCCCGCATCAAGTTGTACTTCTCCCGCATCGAGCTCGAGTCCGGCTATGATTACCTGACCCTGGCGGGCACCGACCCCAACTTCGCCCCCGTGCGCCTGACCGGCGATTACGCCGAGTACTGGTCCCCCGAGGTGCGTGGCGACACGATCAACGTGCAGTTGACCTCGGACTACTCGGTCACCGGATGGGGTTTCCACGTTGCGATGGTCTCCTTCTACGAGCAGCTGCCCGTGGGCCTGTGCAACGAAAACACCGACTGCGCCGCGAACCAGATCTGCAATCCGCACCACTGCTTCAATCCGTACGCCCCCTGCTACGGCGACTGCCAGGACGCCCGCACCGGCGGTCTCGAGGGCGACGCCTGCACCATCGACGCTTCCTGCCGGGACGGTCTGCTGTGCAAGGGCCTGGTCGGCGGCGCCGGCACCTGCCAGGGTGAGACCTGGTGCACCGAGATCACCGTCGACAACGACTGCGCCACGCTGCCACATATCATGGTCCCGGGCAACTGGCGCTGCGTGGAATCCACCTGCGCCTGGCACCGGAGCAGCCTGCCGCCGATGAGCGTGTCGGGCACCGAGAACGTGGCGATCCCGGACAACTCCTCCGTGGGTGCCTCCTCCGTGGCCGAGGTGACCTCGTCCTTCTGCGGCACCCCCGAGGTGGTCGTGAGCTTCTCGATCCTGCACACCTATATCGGCGATCTGATCGTCGACCTGATTGACCCCTCCGGCGCGGTGGTCAACCTGCACAACCGCACCGGCGCGGGCACCGACAACCTCGCCGTCGGCGGCCAGGTCGTCTACACCGCCCACCAGGGCATGGCCGGCAACTGGCGCCTGTTCGTGCGTGATCTCGCCTCGACCGACACCGGCGTCATCGAGAACTTCAACCTGATGTTCATCTGCCGGTAGTACAGAGAGGTCTTTCCTCTTGGTCCCCTGGTTGAAGTGACCGGTTTCCGGTCGCTTCAACCAGGGGCTTCATTTCCGCAACGCCGCCGGCGGGCGGCGTAGGGGAAGGGAAGCCGCCGGGCGCGGAATTCTTTTCTTCTCTTCTTCAGGGCGGCCCTGTCCGACCGGTCCGACCGGTCCGACTCGTCCGATAAGTCCGACCTGCCCATGGGACCGCCCTCTCTATCTTCTCTTATCTTCCGATTTTTTCTCCCCGATGAATCCGAAGCGGTGCAGCAAATCGATCCAGGGGAAGATGTGGCGGTCCTTGGGCACGTCGTAGATGCACTGTTCGCGGTCGCGGTCGGTGGTGAGGAACTCGACTTCCTTGAGCAGCGGGGACCAGTGGTGTGTGCCCTGGATGCGGGCGCCGACGTCGCAGCGGCGCAGCACGTCGGCCCAGGCGTTGCGCACGTAGACGAAGTGTCCCACTGCCTCCTCGACCTGCACCTGGGTGTCATGGCGCGGATCGGGCAGCTGGGCAGCGAGGCTGTGGGCGAGCAGGTCCAGGGCCTCCGGAAGCGTCTCGGGCTCGACGATGCCGCGCAGCATGCACGTGGGGACGACGTCGCGGAACTGACCCTCACGGGCCAGCGCGGCCACGCCATCGTACGAGAGGCTGGCCATGCCGCCGAAGTTCTGGATGAACATACGCGAGTCCAGCAGCGCACTGAGGTTCTGCAGCACGAATCGCATGGCCGGTCCCGAGAAGACGCCCTGGTAGTGCTTCATGAAGCGGTCCATCTCCACCATGGCACGGTAGAACTTCCAGTCGCCGCAGGTGCCGTGGGCCGAGCCGTTGATCGCCGAGAACAGGAACATCCGGCCGCGCAGGCCGCGGGCCAGCTCCTGAAGTTGCGGCGGGCCGGAGATCATCTTCGATTCCGCGCACAGGGCGTTGGCGCAGCCCTGGGAGTAGCCGACCAGTCCGTAGGGCGTCCTCAGCGTCTCGATGGCCTCGATGGCCTTCTGCGCGTTGTACTCCAGGGATCGAGCGGTCGCCGTGTCGGCGCGCACCGTGTCGATGCCCCGACGGATGAGCAGCCGGGCGAACGTCTCGTCGAGCTCGGTGCCGCGCGAACCCTCGGTGATGACCCCCATGCAACTGACGATGGAGAAATCCAGCTTTTCCGCCGGCGGGTCCCACAGCAGGCGGACCAGCGGATCCTCCCACACGGCCTTCGCGTCGGCCGCGTCGTGGTACAGCGCCCCGATCACGGTGTGGGCCAGATCCTGCTCCCCCTCGAAGTGCTCCCGGCCCGTGCGGCGGGTGATCCATGGGCGGACGCGATCGATGTCCTCCTCGTGGTTGCGCACGATCGAGAGCACCTGCAGCGCCTCAAAGTGGCGGGACATGTAGTCCTTGAACCAGGGCTCCGAGAAGGCCCGGGCGTCAGTGGACAGGACCTCGCGACAGGCGGACGCGGCGGCCTCATGCGCGGCGATGGCCTTGGCGCGACGAGTCTTCTCTCGCGTCGAGAAGGTGCATGCGGCGGACAATTTGTCCGCATGGGCGATGGCCTCACGGGCCGCCTTCGCGTTGGGCAGCGCGCCGGCTGGAAGTATCGAGGGCGCCGGATGCCGGAAGGCGCGCAGATGCGAGAACAGGGCGTTCTCGG
>Ga0180007_10001531_pt1 | contig 31062 bp, 25 predicted proteins | sample MM_PC_MetaG_FD_121122 | JGI IMG/M metagenome (GOLD analysis project Ga0180007, IMG submission 121122) | Groundwater microbial communities from the Aspo Hard Rock Laboratory (HRL) deep subsurface site, Sweden - MM_PC_MetaG | ecosystem: Environmental > Aquatic > Deep subsurface > Groundwater... | reverse complement strand
TCTCTGGTGATAATTTTTCGCAGAGATGCCGCGCTGTTGACGATTTCCTGTAATTTTGCGGCGGCATTCGGCCCAAAGATATTTGACAGACTTTTCCCCTGCAGATCAGCAACAGGCGTTTGCAGATGTTCAGCCAGGGTTTTGTTGGCAAAAATGAGATATGACTCGGAGTCGAGAAGCAAAATAATTTCGGTCATATTGTCGTTGATGGCATTGAGAAGATTGGTCTGTGCCTCAAGCTGGCGAGACTTTATGCGCAGATCATGAGCAGCCTGACGTTCTTTGATGGAGCTTCCGTACCACCAGGCTGCAACCATCAGTGCTGAACAGAGCAGCAACGCCATCAGCAGTGAAATGAGCAGGAAGCGCTGATGACTTTGTGATTCTGCCAGGGCCTCCGCATAGGATATTTTCTGGATGAGAGTCATATGCACGGCGGAAAGTATTCTGCTGGTAAAAAGACTTTTCGTCCCGGCATAGTCGATACCCTGGCTGAATTGGCCGGGATTACGCAGGGCAAATGATGCTGCCAGATCTTCTGCATTGGCTGCAAGGCTGAGGGTCAAAGGGGATGTCCCGTCAGCCAGGGGAGAGATATAAGTAATCAGGTTGCCGTCCTGGCGTACCAGATACGTTTCGGCAGTTTTTGTTGCCAGGCTTTTTGTTGCAAGAATTGTAAACAGAGAGGTCGCTGCATTGTTATATCCATAAAGGACGGCGATGGGACGCTGCGTATCGCTTTGTTTCTGCAATGAAAAAACAGGGACTAGAAAGCCTGCGACAGGTTGTCTGTTTTCATTAAGCTGGATGTCCAAGAAAAGATGTTTTCCGGAAACAATAACCTTTTCCACCGCCTCCTGGAGCGTGGTATCAGGAGTTGCAAAACCCGGCGTTGAGGTAATGATCTGCCTGTCAGCGGTCAGAATGGCTAAACCGTTGTTGGCATGGAAGGCAATATTGGCCGGAGCCGGCATGCTGGTTTTCGGATCATCATAAAAGCCGGACCGCTGGCCTGTTGTCTGGATAAGGTTCCGCAGATAGGAAAGCTGAACAGCTTCTGTTTCCCGGCTGGTTTCGGGGTTGCGGAGAAGCTGTTCCACATAGAGCTGCAAGGAACCATTTGCCGCAAGTTCCTGTAAAACCGCAAATCTGCCGTCAACCCATTTCATGATCTCTGCTGAGCGGCTGTCTGCCAACACAGAGAGTGTAATCTGCCAGTTGTTAAGGTCTCTCTGCTGTTCGTACCTTGTCAAAGAGAAGACCGAGAAAACTCCGGCTGTTATAACAAAAATCAGTATGGCGGCACTGATCAGAAAAGGTTTCGTTCTCATTTTGTTATTTGTCATCTGTCATCTCATTTACAATTTGGGAAGATGCAGCCACCACTTTTGCTCATTGACTGAGTAGAGGGGGAGATAATGGGCTATAGTCCGATGGGAGACAACCCTCTGCGTCTGATTATCAAGAATGAGGATGTCATTGTTATAAGAAACAGCCAGCACCGCATGGGCAATGCGCAGGTTCACATCCTGCAGAATGACGATACGCAGATTGTCCATATCAAAGCCGAGCCAGCACAGAGAGAAAAATTTGGTGATGGCATAGTCCTCACAATCACCACCATTATAGAGAAATTCCTTGGCAATGGCCCAATAATCTTCCCGGCCGTAATTTGCCATATCCAAAATGTAACTTTTTTTATTTGCGTACAGGTTTACCGCATTTATCTGCTCAAGAAGCGGTTTTGTTTTTATTGTTTCAAGAAAACTTATCCAGTTTTTTAAATGGCAGCGGTTAAAAAAGGTGTCTGAACAGTTTCCTTCAGGCACATCCTGGATAATATGACGTTCCAGTGCGGAAAGCCACTGGGGAAGATAATTCAGACTTTGCTGCGGTTCGGCGGTATAACCGAAAAGTTTTGCAAAACCAGGTGAAGCCAATGATATGACTGGAGAAAAAAGAAATGAAAGCAGGAAGATATACTGAAGTAACCTTTTTCTTATTTTCAAAAGGAATTCCCTAAGTCAAGTCAAAAGAGGTGAGAGTAATGAGATTTTAACAATTACATCGAATGGGCAGATTTTTGTCAAGGGAAAATAAGGTGTTAGGGAAGAGGCAGGGTAAATGAGAAGACAGCGCCCCCCTCTTTTTTGTTGTTTTCCGTCCACACCTGTCCGCCGTGGCTTTCAACAAGCTGTCGGACAATTGCCAGCCCCAGTCCTGTCCCATTTTCCCGGGTCGTGAAAAAGGGCTCGAATATCTGGTCAATAAATTTCTCTGCGATGCCGGGGCCGTTGTCCGCTACCTGAAACAGTGTTTTTTCATGGCCATCCTCTGTTATCTCAGAGGCTGAAACGCTGATGGTTCCACCGGTCTGATCCATGGCATTTCTGGCGTTTTCCATCAAGTTAAGAATCATCTGTTTCACCTGCCGTGCATCTGCCCAGCAATCGAGGTTCGCTGGAATCAGGGTTTTTACGGTAAAACGGTCGTCCCAATTGCGGCTCTGGGTGAGCATGTCACAACTTTCCTGAATAATTCCCTGGATGGAAAGCCAGGATTTCTCCGGAGTGGCTGGTTTGGAAAACTGCAGGAATTGACTTATGGTTTCTTCCAGGCGATCACATTCCCTGACAATGATATTCATGAGACTTCTTGAGGAGGTAGCCGGCTCAAAGTCATTTTCCAGAACCTGAGCAGCGCCGGATATTGCTGCCAACGGGTTGCGGAGTTCATGGGCAATGCCAGCCGCCATTTCGCCGATTGCGGCCATTTTTTCAGACTGCCGCACCTTTTCCTCCATTTTTTTGATAATGCTGAGGTCCTGCATCGTGTAAACACGTGCATTTTCCGAGTCGCCTGGCATGTTAAGCCTCGTCCATGAGTAACCCACAGGAATTTTTTCACCTCCCTTTTTTTTCAGATAGGTCATGGGACGAATTGAGTATGTTGTCGTGATGCTGAGTTCGGGGAAAACTTTATCGATTTTCCTGCCCAGCACATCAATGGCCTTAAAGCCTGTAATAATACCTGCGGACCGGTTAAAGGAGGATATGCGTCCTTGAGAATCAACGGTGATGATGCCGGTTGCAATATCATCAAAAATCTGTTTGTAAAGAAGGGCCAGCCGGTCAAGATCCTGGGAAGTTTTGGAGAGTTCCGCTTCAGTCCTGTGCAACCGTTCGGAGAGAATGGAGCTTAATGCCGCCACAAGAAAAAAGGTGAGGCCGCGTATGGAGAAGGAGTACATGGCCACATGGATGCTGGTCAGCGGAGTAATGCCTATATGCAGCAGTGTGGGTTTATGCATCAATAATTCTGCAGCCAGGATTGCTGTATAGGAAAAGGTTGATAAAGCGGCCAGCAGCAGAGCGCCTCTGCGGAAGAGCAGAATGGCGCTGCTGATGATGGGAAAGAAGTAAATGATGGTGAATATAGACTGGCTCCCACCGGTGAAAAAAACAAGACAGCTGGTGAGGAGGCAGTCTGTGATGATTTGCAGATAGGCAAAATGCCGGTAACAGGTGATCACCTTCAAAAACAGGGCCGAGAATATGGTAAAGAGGTAGGTGCCGACGATGAAGAGAGCGATGTAGCTTATCGGGGGGATAATAATTTCATGCTCCTTGGTTTGCAGAAGTATGGTGATTCCCAGGAGAATGGTCAGGACAACCACCCGCAGAAAAAGAATCCACTGTATCTGGTTTTTCAAGTAATAATCAACAGGAGTCGCGGATCTGGAAGCAGGGCGCAGCTTGTCAAATATCATAGTGAATAATCCCAATTATCAATCATGTATATAACATTGTCCCTCAAGATGTGATTGAATTGAATCGGACTTCTCCTTTTGTATCTGCAAGTGAAATAAAGGGAAGAGATCAGAGGATATCGTACTTTTTCACTTTATAGCGCATTGAGCGAAAACTGATTTTCAGAAGTTCGGCAGCTTTCATTTTTGAGTTGCCCGCTTTTTTCAGGGCGAGTTCGATCATTTTTTTTTCGAATCTGCTCGTGACCCTCTCAAGTCCAAGATCATAGAGTTCCTCTTCGCTAGTCATGGTAAAAATTGCATTGTCTGACTTCTCTTGATCAGGTGCGGTTCGATGCTGGGATGATAAGGTGAGGCTTTCAGGCAGAATGATATTTGACGTAGAAAGGGCGACGCCTCTTTCAATGATATTTTCCAGCTCCCTGACATTGCCGGGGAAATCATAGCTCATGAGAACCTCCATGGCATAAGATGAGAGCTGAGGTGCATCCTTTTCAAAGGTTTTCGAATATTTTTTCAGGAAATGATCAACCAGCAGGGGGACATCTCCCTTCCTCTCCCGTAAGGGCGGCATACGGATTGGAACAACGGCAAGACGGTAATAGAGATCCTCCCGGAAACGTTTTTCCAGAATTTCCTGTTCCAGGTCACGATTGGTGGCTGAGATAATGCGGACATTTACTTTGATGGTCTTGGTGTCGCCGACCCTTTTAAACTCTCTTTCCTGGAGCACCCGCAGCAGTTTGGTCTGGATTAGGGGGGTAAGCTCGCCGATTTCATCTAGAAAAACACTGCCGTTATTGGCAAGCTCAAAGAGCCCGATTTTGTTTGAGCTTGCTCCGGTAAATGACCCTTTCATGTGGCCAAAGAGTTCGCTTTCAAACAGGGACTCAGGAATGGCGTTGCAGGTGATGGGAACAAAATTGTTATGGGCCGCCTTGCTTTTCTGATGGATTGCCTGGGCCACCAGCTCTTTTCCGGTGCCGGACTCCCCGATAATCAGCACGTTGGCATGGGTCGGGGCAATACGGTCAATCTGGTCAAAGATATTTCGCATTTCCGGACTGTCACCAATGATGTTGGCATAATCCTGGCGAGACTGAGTGATGGATTGTGTCGGATCACTGGTATGGCCGGCAATGGCGGAAGTGATAATGGATTTTATTTCACTGAGTTTGAAGGGCTTGGTGATGTAATCATATGCCCCGTGTTTCATGGCCTGAACCGCATCTTCGGGCGAGGCAAAGGCGGTAATCATGATAAACGGCAGGTCAGGATTCACCTTTTTAGCGGAATCAAGCAATTCAAGGCCGCCCATGCCGGGCATTCTGATATCTGAAATAACAAGATCAAACTCCTGCATTTCGATGGCTTTCAGTGCCTTTTCTCCATCAGAAGCCGTAACAGCCTGGTAACCCTCTTTTTCAAGAAGTATTTTCAGGAACTCCCGCATGCTGAGTTCGTCATCTACGACAAGTATAGTGGACATATTTTACAAAAGTTAAATTTTACGTTAAGAAGGTTTATCTAATAAAAGGTAGCAGTTTTTGCAGTGTCTTACAAGACGATCAAAGCGGCTTATTATTTATGGCGAAAAATCTTATCATTTTCGGAATACTGCTTATTGTCATCGGCCTGTTGTGGCCTGTGTTAAGCAAGCTTCCGCTGGGGCGTCTGCCTGGCGATATCGTGGTGCGCAGGGAGAATTTCAGTTTTTATTTTCCCTTGACCACCTCAATAGTTATCAGCCTGGTGCTTTCCTTGCTCTTCTGGTTTCTGCGCAAGTAATTCATCCAGCAGATTGTCGACGAGCTGCCTCAGAGCGGCAAATGTCTCAGCCTGGTAGATTCTGTTGCGAATCTCCGCCCCATGGCGCATAGCCTTGAAATATTTACCGGCATGGTTGCGAATCTTGCCCAGAGCCTTCTGCGGCTGACAGAATTGATCAATGAGCTCCAGGTGGCGCTTTAAGGCATTTAAGCGAAGCTGTGGCGTTTCAGGAGGATTATCCTGCGCAAATACCCATGGCCTACCAAGACAGCCCCGGCCGATCATCACCCCGTCACAGCCTGTTTTTTCCATCATGTCAAGCGCCTGTTCGTAGGAGTTGATGTCCCCGTTGCCGATCAGAGGAATGCTGATCTTGGCTTTGCTTTTCGCTATGACCTCCCAGTCAACCCGACCTGCAAAACCATCGCTCCAGGTCCTTGCATGGATGGTCACTGCCGAGGCTCCCTCCTCTTCGGCCATCCGGGCAAATTCCGGTGCATTGATGCTCTGGTGGGTCCAGCCGGACCTGAATTTAACCGTGACAGGCTTACTGGTGTTGGCGCATACCTCACGGATAATCTTCGCTGCCAAGGACGGGGATTTCATCAGGGCGGCTCCGGCGCCTTTTTTGGTGACCTTTTTTACCGGGCAGCCCATGTTGATGTCGATGCAGTCAATCGGTTGCAGGGAAAGCATTGCTGCCGCCTTGCCCATGATATCCGGTTCGCTGCCGAAGAGCTGCATGGCAATCGGTCTTTCCAGAGGGGTTGATTGCGTCATGTTCCATGTTTTCTGCTGCGCATACAGCAGTCCGTGGCAGCTGATCATTTCCGAAAAGACGAGTCCGGCGCCATATTCACGGCAAAGAAAGCGGAAGGGCAGGTCGGTGTATCCGGCAAGAGGCGCTAAAATAAAGGGATTTTCAATCGTCAGACCGGCAATTTGCAGAGGCTTTATTTTCATGGATTTTCTACTGGAGAGTTCGGTTGGAACGTAGTATTATTGCCATCCTAATTAATAACAGTTAATCTGCAACTTTCAATAAACCAGTCAACTGATCAACTGGAGATGCCATGACATTCAAATTAAACCCGAATAATGATCAACTGTCCACGGAAGAGTTACAAAAGCTTGCCGAGATGAGAAAACGGTGCGCCCGCCGCATCCTGCTGTCAACTTCACTTGCCGCATCCGGCCATCCTGGAGGATCGCTTTCTTCTCTTGATCTGCTGCTTGTCACTTATGGCATCATGAGCCATAAACCCACCGAGCCCCTGTGGCAAGAGCGGGACAGAGTGGTTATGAGTATCGGCCATATTTCACCCGGCGTTTACAGTGTTCTCTCTGAATATGGATATTTCACGGAAGAAGATTTTTTGACCGGTTTCCGGCGTGCCGGTTCCGGTTTCCCCGGCCATGTTGAAAAGATTGTTCCCGGTGTGGAATGGGATACCGGCAACCTTGGCCAGGGTTTGTCCACCGGTGTGGGCATGGCCATGGCTTTAAAGCTCAAAGGGGCAAGCCGGAAGGTTATTGTTTATATGGGTGACGGCGATCTGCAGAAAGGGCAGGCTGCCGAGGCGATGCGGTTTGCCCATAAATATAAACTGAATAACCTGATGGTGATCGTTGACCGCAACCATCTGCAGATATGCGGCAGTACGGAAGAGGTCATGCCGAGCAACATCCGGGGGCTTTTTGCCTCCTGCGGCTGGAATGTTGAACTTCTTGATGACGGCCATGATTATAATAAAGTTTTCAAAAAATTGTCAGCTGTCTATAACGGCATGTCTACGAACCCGGAACTTCCCACGGTGATCATCGCCAACACCATTATGGGCAAGGGCATCTCTTTTATGGAGAATCTGGCCAAATATCATGGCTCTCCCTTGAAAATTGATCAGCTTGCCCAGGCATTTGCAGAGCTTGGAGTGGAAAACGATTTTGACAGGTGGGCCAAACTGCGCACCAGGCGGGTTTCCACAGCAACTCTGGTTGCCAACAAGGTCTGTTATCCAAAGATTGAAGCCGGAACAGCCGTTGTCTACGATGCAGATAAAAAGACCGATTGCCGGTCTGCCTATGGCACGGCACTTTATGAACTGGCTAAGGCCAATAATATCCCGGGCAAGGCACCGAAAATTGTCGGCATATCCTGTGATCTGGAAGGGTCCGTTAAAATGGGCGATTTTCGCAAGCATATGCCCGAAGCCTTCCTTGAATGTGGTATTCAGGAGCATCATGCAGCTGCCATGGCCGGTGCAATCAGCCGGGAGGAGATGGCCGCCTTTTTCAGCACGTTTGGCGTATTTGCCGTATCAGAGGTCTATAACCAGAACAGGCTCAACGATATCAACCACACCAATGTCAAGGTTGTTGCCACCCATCTCGGCCTTGATGTCGGGGAAGATGGTCCGACCCATCAGGGGATAGACTATATCGGCCTTATGCGTAATTACTTCAATTTCCAGGTATTTATCCCTGCAGATCCGAACCAGACCGATAGAGTTATCCGTCATGTCGCCACCAGTTCCGGCAATCATTTTGTCGGCATGGGCCGGTCCAAAATGGGCATGGTGCTGACAGAGGATGGGACGCCGTTTTTCGGCAGTGACTACAGCTTTACCCCCGGCAAGGGAGACTGGGTCCGGCGCGGCACTGCAGGTACCATCATTTCCTATGGCGCTGTCACTCCCAGCGTGATGGAGGCATGGAAGCAACTGCAGGATGAAGGCATATCCGTGTCCGTTCTGCTTATGGCTTCCATTGCGCCCTTTGATAAACAGAGTGTCATCGAGGCAGTTCACAACGGCGGGCCGCTTCTGACTGTTGAAGATCACCATGTTGACACAGGTGTCGGTGCTATCGTTGCTACTATTCTCGCTGATGAGGGATTGAGCTGCCGGTTTAAAAGGCTTGGGGTGACTCATTATGGATCATCGGGTAAACCGGCTGATCTGTATGCTGAGCAGGGGCTTGATGCCCAAGGAATTGTTGAGGCCTTCAAGAGGCTGATGTAAAAACAGGCGTTGGGAATGCTCTTATAAAATACGGGGCAAAACTCATTTCGTTATGAGTTTTGCCCCGTATTTTTTTTAATCATCCACATTTGATTTTTCGACGGGAATATCCGCCTTTCCGCCTTTTTTAGAAGAGAATTTGTTGAAAAGATTCACATAGATGTTTTCCGCGATGTTGTCGGCGATTTCCCGTAAAGCCTTCCGTTTGTTCATCTCCATAGCTGCCGCATTTCTTCCCACACTGAAGGATTCATGCCAGGCGGCATCTTCTTTTTTCAGAATAAATTCACCTGTTTTCTTATTCTTCAGCTCAACGCTGAATGTGGTTTCAGCCCTGAGTTCCACAGCCCGGTCCCATTTCCCGTAAGAAAGGCCGGGGAGATGTACTGATTCGATAACGCCGCTGAGAATATAGTCAGCTTGTTCAGGTGTTGGAGCCATGGAAAAATGTGGGGATTTTTTCAGCCATCTGACCAGTGATTGTTTTACTTCGCTCTGGAAACCCAGTTCGCTGGTGTTGTTTCCCCACATATCCACATAGATGGAAACAGTGCCTTGCTTAACCCCTTCAGAATCGTCTGACGGGACATAAGGGTTTGAATAGCCACAGGCGGAAAGGGCCATCGTCAGTGCCAACAAGAGGGCGAAGAGAGTGGAAGGATTTTGTGATGAAACCAGTTTTGTTTTTCTCATTTTGTCTGCGACACTCGTTATGATACGACAATATTTACCAGTTTGTTTTTGACCACGATGATTTTTCTGATTGTTTTGCCGTCAATAAATTTTTGCACCTTGTCATCGGCCAGGGTTTTTTCTTTCAGTGTCTCTTCATCGCAATCAGCTTCAACCTGTAATCTGCTGCGAACCTTACCATTGACCTGGACTACCAGAGTAATGCTGTCTTCCTTGGCAGCCTCGGGGTCAAATTCAGGCCAGGGAGAGTGGGACAGGTCAGTGTCATGTCCCAGACGCTGCCAGAGCTCTTCGCAAAAATGGGGCACCATGGAGGATAAAAGCAGGATAATTGCCTCAACCGACTCTTTGATCACCTCGCTCTGCGGTTTTACCGCGGCATTCTCTCCGGTGAGATTACACAGGGTATTGGTCAGTTCCATGACGGCGCTGATGGCAGTGTTGAAATGGAATTTGCCGTTGATGTCATTCCCCACTTTGCGGATAGTCTGGTGGGTTTTGCGGTGCAGTTCGCGGCTGGCATTGTTCAGATCGACGGGGATAACGCTCTTTGCCGTTTTCAGCATTTCCATATTGTCGTGCACAAAACGGTAAACCCTGTTCAGGAAGCGGTAGGCCCCTTCAACTCCCTGGTCACTCCATTCCAGATCTCTTTCAGGAGGAGCGGCAAAAAGGCTGAAGAGTCTTACCGTATCTGCGCCATATTTTTTGATGAGTATATCCGGATCGACAACATTTCCTTTGGATTTGGACATTTTGGTGCCGTCTTTTATCACCATGCCCTGGGTCAGCAGGTTGGTAAACGGTTCATCAATGGACAGGTAGCCGAGGTCCCGCATGATCTTTGTAAAGAAGCGGGCATAAAGGAGATGAAGAATGGCATGTTCAACGCCGCCGATATACTGATCCACCGGCAGCCAGTGATCCACCGCCTTTTTATCCAGAGGACCGTCAGTGAAGTCTGGACAAGTATAGCGGGCAAAGTACCATGACGACTCAACAAATGTATCCATGGTGTCGGTTTCACGGCGTCCGTCGCCGCCGCACATGGGGCAGGCGGTCCGATAAAAACTTTCAAGATCTTGAAGAGGAGATTTGCCTGATTTTTTAATCGTCACATCCGGGGGGAGCGTGACGGGGAGGTCTTTTTCAGCAACAGGCTGCACCCCGCATTGATCACAGTAGATCATCGGAATCGGCGTCCCCCAGTATCTCTGTCTGGAAATCCCCCAGTCGCGCAGCCGGTAGGTCGTCTGCTCTCTGCCGAACCCATTGTCAGCGGCAAACCGGGTAATTCCGCTTTTTGCTTCATCAGATTGAAGGCCGCTGAAATGGCCGGAGTTCACCAGGATTCCCAGGTCCTCATGGGCGGCGGTCAAGGAAGTGCCGTGCAGAGTTTCTCCGGCAGGCTGGATAACAACCTTAATCGGCAGATCATATTGCCGGGCAAACTCGAAATCCCTCTGATCATGGGCCGGAACGGCCATGACCGCTCCTGTGCCGTATTCCGCCAGCACGAAATTAGCGGCATAAACGGGGAGCTTCTCCCCGTTAAAAGGATTGATAGCATAAATCCCGGTGAAAATACCTTCCTTGGCAAGTTCATCCTCGGGATTCTGGCGCTGTTTAGCAATTCGTGTTTTTTCAGCAAAAGCAGCCAGTTCTGCTTCACGCCCTGTTCCCGCGCAGAGTTCCTGGATATACTTATGATCTGGGGCGATTGACATAAAGGTCGCCCCGAAAATCGTGTCAGGTCTGGTGGTAAAAATAGTCATTTTTTTATCTGAACCGTCTATGGCAAAATCAATCTCGGCGCCGGTGCTTTTGCCTATCCAGTTCCGCTGCATGGTAAGCACCTTTTCAGGCCAGCCTTGCAGTTCATCACATCCGGCGAGCAACTCCTCGGTATACGCGGTGATTTTGAAAAACCAGCCGTTCATCTCCCTGGGCATGACGCTTTCATCGCATCTCCAACAGCAGCCATCGATGACCTGTTCGTTAGCCAACACGGTTTGACAGGTTTCACACCAGTTGACAATGGTAACTTTCGGATATACCAGACCCTTTTCATGGAGTTTGATAAAAAACAGCTGTTCCCACCGATAATATTCCGGTTTACAGGTGGCGATCTCACGGTCCCAATCGTAACTGAGTCCCATGCTCTGCAGCTGTTTTTTCATGTAATCGATATTTTCATAGGTCCATTTCGCCGGATGTGTGTTGTTCTTGATGGCCGCATTTTCCGCAGGAAGACCAAACGCGTCCCAGCCCATGGGATGAAGAACATTATAGCCCTGCATTCTTTTAAAGCGGGCAACAACATCACCTATGGAGTAATTGCGCACATGACCCATGTGGATACGGCCCGAGGGATAGGGAAACATCTCCAGCAGGTAGTATTTTTTTGCATGAGAGTCTGGTGCGACCTTGAAGGTCTTTTCTCGGCGCCATTTGTTCTGCCATTTTTTTTCGATGGCAGCAAAATCATAGATGTCTGTATTCATATCTCGTCTGGATGATGTTGTTTGCTCGTCATAAATCAGTTGTCATATCCCGGCATCATCGGGGCCAGATTTTCAAAACTTGTGTATTTACCAAGAAAAGCGAGTTCAACCGTTCCTATCGGTCCATTCCTCTGTTTGCCGATGATCAGCTCGGCAATGCCGCGTTTGGGATTGTCTTCAGCCTTGTTGTATACCTCATCCCTGTATATAAAGCAGATCACATCCGCATCCTGTTCTATGGCGCCTGACTCACGCAGATCGGATAACTGTGGACGCTTATTAGGTCGGCTTTCAAGACTTCTGTTCAGCTGGGAAAGGGCGACAACAGGAATATCAAGTTCCTTGGCCATGGCTTTCAGGGATCTGGAAATTTCACTTATCTCCTGTTCCCTGCTCTCAGAGCGGCCACGCATGAGCTGCAGGTAGTCAACGACAACAAGACCGATGTCGTTTTCTGCTTTCAATCGTCGTGACTTGGCCCTCATTTCGAGCACGGAAAGGGAAGGGGTGTCATCAATAAAAATTTTAGTCTGGGACAGTTCCCCGGCCGCCCTGGTCAATTTAGGCCAGTCATTATCTTTAATGAAACCGGTCCGTAAATCATTGGAATCAACCTTGCTGAGAGAACAGAGAAGTCTCAGCCCGAGCTGAGCCTTGGACATTTCCAGGCTGAACACTCCGACAGATGTTCCGTGTTGCAGGGCGGTATTCTGGACAATATTCATCGCCAGTGCTGTTTTTCCCATACTTGGCCGTCCTGCAAGAATAATGAGTTCACCGGACTGTAAGCCTGCGGTAATCTTATCAAGCTGATCAAACCCGGTCGGCACGCCGGTGATCAGTTCCTTACGTTCGGCAAGGGCGGTCACCCGCTCAAAGGTCCTGGTAATGATTTTGTTTAACGGCTCAAAGCTCTCTCCGCCTTTATCCCGGGCAATTTCAAAAACAGTCTGCTCAACCTCGTCAAGAAGTTTTTCAATGTCGTTCTGTTCTTCATAGCAGCGTGAGGCGATGTTTGTGGTAGTCGCGATAAGTTTTCTCAGAATTGATTTTTCACGGACAATTTTTGAATAATAAACGATATTTGATGCCAACGGGACGAGGTCGGTTAAGGAGGCAAGGTAGGCAGGTCCTCCAGCATCGGCAAGGGTGTTGGTGCTTTTCAGATAGTTGGTGACGGTAATGAGATCCTGCGGCTCGTTTTTTTCAAAGAGAGCCAGCATGGAGGTAAAAATCAATTTGTTGGCTTGAAAATAGAAATCATCCGGCTGAACAATATCAATGGTTTTCGGCAGAATTCCCTGCTGCTGAAGGATTGCCCCTAAGACACACTGTTCAGCGTCCTTGTTGTGGGGGGGGATACGGTGAACTGGTGTGAAAGATTCTTGCGGTATCATCTTGTCGCAGTTTGATCCGTTTACTACAGGAAAAAAATTGAGATTAAATGAAAAAATGGAAGGAGATTTTTGCGTACAAGAACAATCTGATAACCGGAAAACCCGGCTTATGGCCGGGTTTCCGGGGAGCTATGAGATTATTCCGCGCTGACTAAAGGTGCAATCTCAACCTTGATTTCAGTAGTCATCTGGTACCCTGTCTTGCATGGGACCATGGTAACACCCAGGGTCTTAATCGGTTCGTCGAGCATGATTTTCCGCTTGTCTATCACAATTCCCAGGGCGGCAAGCTTATCGGCAATATCAGCGGAGGTGACGGAGCCGTACAGTTTATCTTCCTCGCCGACACGCTGTTCAATAACAACCGTGACGCCGGCGATTTTTTTGGAAAGTACTTCAGCAGCCCGGCGCTCCTTTTCCTTGTGACTGGCTATGGAGTTCGTTTCCTGTTTAAGAATTGCCAGATTAGCTTTGGTGGCAAGAACAGCTTTGCCGCGAGGTATTAGATAGTTACGTCCGTAACCAGGTTTAGCCTTAACAATATCACCTTCCTCGCCTAAGGTATCAATAGTTTCCTTCAGTATTAATTCCATTTCTCTACCTTTTATTTTAGATGGGGCGCATCAGTCAAAAAAACCATTCAGGTTGTTTCGTTCCGCGATTTTCGTAAATCAAACCAAACGTCAATCAAGCCGGCAATAGCTAGAAAAATAATGCCATAGGCCTGGATAAGTATTAAAGCATAAACAATAAATCTGAATGCCCAGGGGACATTCCATTTGTTGAACAAACATGTCAGCACCGCAAATCCCTGAAAAAAATAGAGAACACCGATGACAAGCACGCAGTTTATACTGATTTTGTTTAATAAAGGCAATGGCAGCATCAGACAGACACTTGATGCAATGACAAGCCAGACAAGTTGATCGGGCAGTCGCCATTGACCATAGGGTTGCCATGGACTGAGCCGGGCATCCTTCCTTTTTAAGAGCAGGTCGCCCAGCAAGAGATTGATCCAGACAGTTACGAGTACGGTGATCAATAAAATTGCCGGGAAAATTAACGGAATAATAGTTCGTATCCGTATAAAAGCAAGCTCAATCTGCGCCAGCGTGTCGGCTTCGATGTCAGTTGACTGTTGATACATGTCAAATGTTGCAGTCAGTGATGAATCAATCGTCTCAAGAATCTGCTTGTAGGGATGAGCCTGCTCAACCATCCCGTAAAAGATCACACCTATGACCCAGATTGATGTTAAAACAATTGTGCCGGTCGTGCCGGCTCGGAGAACTGAGTGTTTGTTCCGGACAGCCCTAGCCAGAATATACGCCAAAGGCAGAAATAATACCGAAAAAAAGAAGGCCTGCAGGGTGCCAAGAAGAAGAGCTCCTAGCCCGGCTGCAAGAATTGATTTTATCAGCAGTGAACTTCCACGAGATTCTCCGCTCGTTACAAGTATATAAAAAGCCGGGAGAGGAATAAATATTCTCATCCAGCTCAACTCCCCGAAAATTGCTGGGACTAACAGGAAGGCGGTTAACAGTATTCCTTTCAGCAATTCTTCCGGGGGAGTTTTTCCTGCCATAAAAATTATATTTGCGCGCCTGTGTAAGGCAACAGAGCAATATGGCGGGCGCGTTTTATCGCTTCAGTAAGTTCCCGTTGATGTTTGGCGCAGTTGCCATAAATGCGGCGGGGTATGATTTTCCCTCTTTCTGTCAGAAAGTTTCGCAATGCCTTTATATCTTTATAATCAATGACAACTTCTTTATCTGCACAAAAGCGGCAGACTTTACGACGATGAAATATTCTTTTTTTTCTCATAATTGCCTCTCCTGCGCAGTTAATTTTTCTTCTTCAAGATCGTTTTCAATATCAATTGATTTAGCTGAAATGGAGCCTTTTACCGGCGTATTCGGATCATAAACTTCCTGCAGTTTGACTGTCATGAATTTCAGCACGTGGTCGTCGATCTTGAAAATACGTTCCATTTCACTGACAGCTGAAGGAACAGCAGCGAATTCCGTATAGACATAATACCCCTGCTGATGTTTTTTAATCGGATAGGCGAGTTTTTTCAGACCCCAGTTGTCTACATTAATAATGGTTCCGCCATCGCCTTCGATGATGCCGGCAGTCTTTTGACTGATTGCCTTGATTTCATCCTCCCCGACATTGGGGCTGATGATTGATATGGTTTCATATCTACGCATTTGGTCCTCCTTGTGGACATTAATGGCCCTCTTCCGTTGCCTCAGTCAGAGAGCAAGAAAGGACAGTAAAAAATGCCTGTTTCTCCATGAAACGAGCATAAATAAGTCGATTTTTTTAACATGCTGCGCAGGATAATGTCAAATGAAAATTGTCAATGGCCAGGTGCCGGACAAAAATATTGATGAAAAATCCTGCTGTTTTTCAGCTCATGGCGGTGACAATAGTGAATTGTCAGGGATGTTTTGCCCTTGCCCAGAATTCAAGTTGTGATTCGCTGTCCAGTTCGCCAATGGAAAGGTTTTTGGCAGATATTAATTCTTCCATCAGCTTGAAGCGGTTTATAAACTTGTTTGTAGTTCGATGGAGGCACTCCTCGCTGTTGATTTCACATTTTCTTCCTAAATTAACGAGCAGGAAAAGCAGATCTCCCAAGCTTTTTTCGATTTTTTCCTTATTGCCTTCCAAGACATCATCAGCCAGAATTTTAAATTCTCCGGACAACTTTTCAACGAATGTTTGTATATCAGGCCAGTCAAACCCGGTTCGGGCTGCACGGCTTGACACCTTCTGGCCTCTGATCAGTGCCGGCAATGATTTTGGCACATCAAGCTCATAAGTCTTGTATTTTTTCTTGGTGTTTTCCCTTTCCTTCACTCTTGCCCAATTTTTTCTCATTTCATCATATGATTTAAAAGTTTTCCCTTCAAATACATGAGGATGACGGCGAATCATTTTGTCTATTATTGACTGGAGGACATCTTCAATTGAAAAAATGTCCCTTTCTTCATAAAGCTGATTGATGAATCCCAGTTGAAAAAAAAGATCTCCCAGTTCTTCGCGTATCTGGTTCGGATCATCATTATCCAGTGCTTCGCTGAGTTCATGAGTTTCCTCTATGAGATATGGTTTGAATGTCTGCACAGTCTGTTTCTGGTCCCACGGACAGCCTTCCGGACTGCGAAGGCGTGCGATAATCTCCAGAAGTTCACAAAATTTCTTGCCGGTTTCGTCTGGGTTGATCATATCGTTATCTGTGTTGCTCCTTAAATTACGGCAATGGCTTTTTGATATTTTTAGTGTTAATTTCGGCCATATGGATTAATAAATATTCTTGCAATATTTAGTAAATTGAAGCTATTGTCAGGATAAGCTCAATTTATTTTTTCATCATTAATTTTTTTTAAAAAATTGCCTGACAATTTTCTTGAAAAATAAATCTGATAGGTATATATACTTAATAGTTGCTTGTGAATATCACTAGCTTTTTCCTACAATCAGGCAAAGAGGTAATAAATGGAACCAAAAAAGGAAAAAAAGATTGTCTATGAAAAACATAAGGACATAGCCCGTATCGATCAGGAGTCCAAACGGACCCATGGCTGGTATGTCCGTGTTCGGTATTATGGCAAAACCCATTCCAAGTTTTTTTCTGATGGCAAATGCGGCGGAAGATATTCAAGTCTACTTGCTGCCCTGGCTTGGAGAGATGAGATTGAGTCTCGCATTGGCAAACTCCGGACAAACAAACATATTGTTACAGTAAGCAACACAACAACAGGTGTTGTTGGTGTTCGACTGAATGACAAATTGCACCGTTATGAAGTCAGCTGGGTGAATGCTACCGGGAAGCAAGGGAAAACATCGGTATCTATCAAAAAGCACGGCAAGGAAAAGGCTTTAAAAAGGGCCTGTGAGATCCGCAAGCAAAAAGAAGCTGAGAGACTTTCCGTATAATTTTCAGATGTGCTGTAAAATGTCAAGTGGTTGCTCAAGAAGAGCTTGAGCGCCACTTGCTCTCAGTTCTGAAGCGGTACGGAAACCCCAAAGAGCCCCTAGGGCAATGATGCCTGCGTTCTTGGCTGTCTCCATGTCGGTATTGGTATCTCCCAGGTATAGAAATTGATCGCTGGAGAGATTCAGTGCTTTAATTATATCCAAAGCACTGGTTGGATCGGGTTTTTTTGGGATTTCTTTTTTGGCTCCTGCCACAATGTCGAAGGAGTACGAGGAAAAGAAGGCGGAAACGGTAAGTTGTGTCAAGGCGTCCGGTTTGTTGGATAGAATGTTAAGGCTGATACTGCGCTCAGTCAGAGCATTCAGCATGTTATCTATCCCTTTATAAGGAAAAGTTTTGTCCCGCCAGTGTGCCCCATATTCACGTTTCATTTCTTCAATACAGCTTTTCACCGTTTCCTTGTCTTGATGGGTTTCAGGTAAAACACGGCTGGCAAGTTTTTCGATTCCATCGCCAACAAAATATTTGTAAGCATCAACCGGGTGTGTGGGGAAACTCATCCGCATGAGCACACGGTTCATTGAGTCTGCCAAGTCCTCAAGGGTATTCAGCAGGGTACCGTCCAAGTCAAAAATAATTGCCTTAACTGTCATCTGATTTTTTTAGCGTGGTTTTTTTGCTGAGCTGCATGGCTCTATTTGTTACTCAGTAACGGGACACGAGCAGGACTGCTGTTTCGATGATACGTCTTCCTACACCGAGCCTGGCGCTCAATTCGGATGGTTTGCATGGTTTTATGAGAGAATCATCAGCTTCCCCTTGCAGGGCAAGAACCTGTTCCTTATTTGATTTCCTGGCGCTGAACATAATTATGTATACATACGGCATCTTCGGCCGTATCCTGAGACGCTGACATATCTATAAACCGCTTAGCCCGGGATGACCAGTCAAGTATGGCAAGTTTCACGCTTTGATCATTCTCAAGAATGTTTATTGCGACATCACCGTTTGGGGCCTCTACAGGAATATAATCCCCATTTGGTCAGGAAATTGGTCAGTCCTTTGCTTTTGATATCTTATCCGCCATGACCAGCCCTGATTCGGTTTGCTGAATTTGTATGGTTCTGCAGAGAATATTTTCTTGTGAATTTCTGTTTGTTAATTGTTGAAGCTGGATGATAAAAGCTTCTGAAAACAGCAGCTTTAAATACAGGAAAATGAGGCTCGATTCATTTTGCTCTTGACTCAGAACAGTTAACGAACTATCTTTTCGAACTACTTTAAGTTAAGTAATTTCCCCTCAAGAATAAAGATGTGAATTTTCTGATTAGGGGGGTACTTGCTTGAAATGCCCTGCACAGCAGGGTTTAGAAATTAGTTTACCCCAGCGTTGGCAAGTTGTATAGGAGAAATTCAAAATTGTTTCTAAGGAGGTTTGTACCATGTCTATTTGTGTAGTTGGCCACTCTAATCCAGATACTGATTCCGTTGCTGCAGCAATATCTTATGCAAATTTTTTGAAAGCCAAGGGAGAGGAAGCTGTTGCCTGCATGCAAACCGATGCCAACAGTTTAAACCCTGAAAGCAAAACAGTTCTTGCCCGTTTTGGACTGACCGCTCCCGAGCAGATCAGTGATGCGGAAGGCAAGAAAATCGCTCTTGTTGACCACAGCGATATCATCCAGGCCCCTGCAAACATCATGAAAGCAGAACTGGTTGCCATCGTTGACCATCATAAAGTTGGCGATATCACAACCAACAATCCCATTTATTTCAATGCACAGCCTGTTGGCTGCACCTGTACCGTTTTAAATGAGATGTACAAAAACAGCGGCATCGAAATCCCCAAAAATATTGCCGGCATCATGCTTGCCGCAATTTTGAGTGACACTGTAAACTTCAAGTCACCCACCTGCACCCCTGCTGACAAAGCAGCTTGTGCTGATCTCGCCAAAGTTGCCGGCGTCAGCGACATGGACGAATTGTTCATGGAGATGCTCAAAGCCAAATCTGCCGTTGCAGGCGTTCCGATAAAAGATCTTCTTTTCCGTGATTACAAAGATTTCGATATGAAGGGCAGCAAAGTTGGTGTTGGACAGCTCGAGCTTGCCACCCTTGATCAGGTTGCCCCAATGCGTGATGATCTTTACAAAGAAATGCAGCGTGTCAAGTCAGAGGGACGTCATTCAGTTCTTTTGATGCTTACCGACGTTGTCAAGGAAGGAACCGACCTGATGGTTGTATCCGATGATCCTGCTATCATTGAGAAAGCTTTCAATTCCAAGCTTTCAGGAAATTCAATGTGGATCGATGGCATGATGAGCCGCAAAAAACAAACCATACCGAATCTGCAGAAAGCTTTCGGCTGCTAAGTTCCGTTATTATCTTATAAAAAAAGCCGCGCTTCCTTCCTGGATGCGCGGCTTTTTTTATTTATTTCCCATTTATTTCTCGTCAATGGACCAATTTTTTGTCTTGTTCAAAATGAAATGCATCATCATGCTCGGTGCTATGGCACTGAAGACAGAGGTAGGCATCAGGAGACCCGTTCAGCTTTGCTTCTTCCGGATTTACCGTATGGGCCTTGCCAGGACCATGGCAGGTTTCACAGCCGACGTTATGCAAAGAGTCAGGGAGCGATAGAGTTAAGGGTTGTTTTTTATCGAGAATTGAAACGCCTGTTACGTGGCAGGGAAGACATTTGACGTTGAATTGCTGGTTTTTTTGGACCAGCGTTTCATAAGCATGCGCATGGTGCGTCAGTTGCCAACGCTTGCCTATTTCCTCATGGCATTTCACGCATGCCTGACTGCCCACATAATCGCTCAGGGTAATATCACTGCCCACGCTTCTGCCAAAAGCATTAATTTTTGTCTTCGTTTTATTAATGATTTCGTCCATTTCAGGGTCAGCGGCAATAGTTGGCGCTATCGCTAAAAAAGTATTATTAAAAGTTGAGTTCTCCTGTGACTGGTTCATGTTCTGTTGCGCGTCGCTGATTTCCTTTTCAACGTATTTCAGTCGTTCAACAAGTTTATAATAGGACTGTAAAGTGGCAGGGCTGTCCTTATAGACAATTTTGGGATCTCCCTTATTTTCCAGCTTTTTTATCTGCCGTGATAACCGGTCAAATTCTTGTCTCTTCATGAGGGTCGAATCTGTCGTTTCATCTGTCCACGTGCCGGTTCTTTTCCAGTTGACACGTAACCGCCCTATGTATTTCCCCTGCTTTGCAGCCTGACAGATCAAGGTGTTGTTAACCAGGACGGGATTCTGATTTTGGGAGAACATCCTCGCCTGAATAATGATATGGATATTGGGAAATTCCTGACTGATTTGTTTGTTTTCCAGGGGAGATAAACTGGATAACAGGATTACAAGATCGGCCTGTTTACTGATTTCTTTCATGAATTTTGGCAATAAATCCTGCCATGGAAGGATGAAATAGTCCTCACGCTCCTGCGGTTCATTTGCAAAGCCGCTTCCTGTGAGGCCGATAACGGCTATGCGCAGTCCTGATTTTTTCTTAATGATAAAGGGTGAGAAAAGGGGTTGTCTGTTTTTCCCATCGGCAAGGTTGGCACTGAGCCAGGTGAATTTCGATTTTTTCTGTAATTCCTTTAAGAAATCTATTCCGCCGGCAAGATCAATTCTGGAAATTCCAACAGCCTCATAGCCAAGGATATTATAGGCCTCGATAATACCCTCGGCATTTATTTTTGCCAGGTCGAGATGCCGGCCGGGAGGAAATTTGCTTTTGTCGAACAGGAGTGCTCCTGCGTCAAGATACAGAACGCGGTCATCTTTTACATCAAGTTGCTGAAATAAGGTTTTTCTTTTGGACAGACCGCCCAGTTGCTTCGACTTTCAGCCACAAGGTTCGGTTGCGCCATAAACATCATTGCTGTAAATAAGAATGATTTCTCCTGTTGCTGGTGCGGCAAAGAGCGATGCGGGAAAGAAAAGGAGGGAAATTATAGAGATCAGGCGCAGGCAGATATTCATGGTTTTTTCTCAGGTGTTGGTCTTTCGTTGTGAAAGGATTTGTCGCCACTTGGACAATCGGTCTTTAATAATTGATTCGTGTCCTCTGTTTGACGGTTCGTAATAGCGTGAACCGCAGAGTTCCTCCGGGAGATGGTCCTGGTCGACAAGAGCAGCGGGTGAGTTATGGGCATACTGGTAACCTTTGCCGTAACCAAGCTCTTTCATGAGCCTTGTCGGCGCATTGCGGATGTGAAGCGGCACCGGGAGGCTGCCGGTCCGTTCGATATCCTGCATAACCTTGTTGTAAGCCGTATAAGTTGAATTGCTTTTCGGTGCTGTGGCAAGATAGATTACTGCCTGGGCGATGGCCAGCTCTCCTTCGGGTGACCCGAGCATATGGTATGATTCCCTGGCATTCAAGGAAACCGTTAATGCCTGCGGATCGGCGTTGCCGATGTCTTCCGAGGCAAAGCGGATCAGGCGCCTGGCTATGTATAGGGGATCCTCGCCGGAGCGAAGCATGCGAACGAGCCAGTACAGCGCACCATCGGGATCGCTGTCACGCAGGCTTTTATGCAGAGCGGAAATAAGGTTGTAATGTTCCTCCCCTGCGGCATCATAGCGCAGGCTGTTTCTCTGGAATGCGTCTTTCATCATTGCAAGAGAGACCATTCTTGCGCCGTTTTTTTCCGGAACGGCAAGAGAAGCAGCGATTTCCATGCTGTTGAGAAGTCTTCGCGCGTCACCATCTGCCATGGCTATGAGGTGGTCAATCGCCTGTTTATCAAAATGAAGATGCAACTCTCCCAGTCCATTCTTTTCGTCAAGCAGAGCTCGTTGAAAAATTTGCTCAAGATCCTGCGGCGTCAGAGGAGATAAGGTGAGCACCCGGCAGCGGGACAGAAGGGGGGCCACGATCTGAAATGACGGATTTTCCGTTGTTGCCCCGATCAATGTGAGCAGCCCGTTCTCGACATGGGGGAGAAAAGCGTCCTGCTGACTCTTGTTAAAGCGATGTATTTCGTCGACAAAGAGAATCGTTGCTGCGCCTGTGAGCTGCTTCTGCCGCGCTTCATCGATAATCTGTCTGATTTCCTTCACGCCGGCCAGCACTGCGGAAAAAAAGATGAAATGGGATTCGGTTGATCTGGCGAGAATTCTTGCCAGGGTGGTTTTGCCGGTGCCGGGCGGACCCCAGAGAAGCAGGGAGGGAAGATGATTCTCGTCAAGCAGACGCCAGAGAATTTTCCCTTCACCGAGCAGATGAGCCTGTCCGACAAAGTCGCCTAACTGCTGCGGCCTCATTCTTTCAGCCAGAGGTTTTCGGTCGGTTGTCGTCCCTTTCATTTTGCCTGAGAAAAAAGTAACATAAGCCGGTCCGCCATACGTTCAGATGAAAAAATAAGGGATTCCAGATCAAGATAATCCAGAACGTTTCTGTCGAAGAGGATTTTTATCCTGGCATCAAAACCGTCTTCAGGTTCTTCGTCCCAGAAGAGGAGCTGCTGCGGCAGGTGTGGAAGGACTGGGATGATTGCTGCGGCAGTGGCTGAAGAATTCCGGGCGGGTTTGCCTCCCAGTTGAGCGCACAAAGAAAATATCGTATCGATTGATTGACCTGCAAAAAGTTGCGCCAGGCGATTTTCACAGTAGGTGGCCAGAGTTTTTATCTTGGAGATCGAATTGGGCAGGCTTTCAAGGCCTGTCCAGATCCCGGATGGGGGATCGGCTCCGCCTGAATAGACATAATTATATAAGAGAATCTGATCTCGGGGATCTTCCGGTTCCTTGCCGTTGATAAGTATCCGTGATTTGCTGAGCAAAACGCTCTGGCCCAGGTAGGAAAAGGAGAGAACGCCCTTTTCGCCCGGAGGCAATGAAAGCCCGAGAGGGGAGGCGATTGTGGTGAAATCAAGATCTCTGATTTTGTCCCGCAGGTGACGGATCAAATCCAGATCATGCTTCTCAGCCATTTTGTCGAGAGAGGTGCCGGCCTGTTTTTCAAATGTCAGACCGTCGAGGTTGATATAAGGGCATTTCCCCGGGTCTTCGCCGCTTCTTGCAACATTGGCCGCAAAGGCTAGGCAGGCGGGATATCCGCATGCGCCGCAGTTTGATTTCGGAGTTCGTTTAAGAACTTCAAGAGGATTCATAATCTCAAAGCACCATTTTGATGGAGGAGTGTTGCCGTAGCGCGGTGAAAAAATAGTTCCGCGCTTCTTCAGAATGCACCGTTACTTCAAGATTAAATGATATATATTTTCCCGTGCGGCTCGAATTGGAAAAGGTGAGAGTGTGCTCGGAGCCCGCAAAGATTTCGTTGACCGCAGAAATTAACGCATCTTTTCCCGTACCGATGATTTTATAAAGCCAGCGGCAGGGGTATTGGGTTTCAAGTTTTTGGTCGATATGTTTCATGTAAAAGAATATGCTGCAAAAATGGTCAAAGGGAAAAGAGATCGTTTTTCGAATTTAAACATATAATAGGTAAAAGACAACAGATGAAATGGTTATGCCGCAGACAGAAATGACGTTGAAAGCCTGAGTTATGCGAAAAATCAGGCGCTTATGCCTCGCAAAAAGGTGCATGTTTTGATTAGCGGTGAAGTTTTGCAGTGATTTGTTGGAAAGAATAAAAGCAGGGAAGGGGCTTGTCTCTATTGGCACAAAAGAGACCTTTGTCGTCATCAGCTACACCCTGGAGGTGATGAACTGCCGGATCGCTAAACCAGCCGCACTGGTAGAAAAGGGCTGCCGGTCAAAAAAATGAAAGGGGATTGCAGCTCAACGTGCCTTCACAGGATATAGACGACTGAACCAAAGGCCGGGAGTAATGTCCCGGACATGGTTGAAGGGCCGAACATCAAGAAGTGAAAGAGGTATCCATGAGCTTTGTATATACAGTGAATCCGAATGGAGGAGGAGTGTACAGGAGCGCCATGGAAGAAGCGTTCTCAAACGATCAACTACGGGAACGTACTTTTTCAACATAAAATATAAGCCAAGCGTAGTTGATCTGGAATCGTTTGACAGTTGACTGAGCAGTTAGTATAAAACCCTCTGGATTTGGCTTGTGGGGTGTCCATAAGCGAACGAACTGAAACAATGAAACAAAGGATGGGACCATATGGGAAAGACATATAAGATTGCTGTTATGCCTGGCGATGGAACAGGGCCGGAAGTTGTGGCGGAAGGTGTCAAGGTGCTGCAGGTTGCTGCTGGCAAGTTTGGCTTTTCGCTTGAATTAACTGATTTTGATTATGGCGGAGACCGGTATCTTCGAACAGGGGAGGTCCTGCCGGACAATGCAGTGGAAGAGTTGCGCAAACATGATGCCATCTTTTTAGGGGCCATTGGTCATCCTGATGTGAAACCGGGCATCCTGGAAAAGGGTATTCTTCTTTTCTTACGGTTTGCCTTGGATCAGTATATCAACCTGCGGCCGGTTATCTTGTATCCCAACGTGGAGACACCCTTGAAGAATAAAGGACCGGATGATATTGACTTTGTTGTGGTCCGAGAAAATACCGAAGGATTGTATGTCGGCGCCGGCGGTGTCCTTAAAAAAGGGACAGCCGATGAAGTGGCGGTTCAGGAGTCTATCAATACCAGAAAAGGGGTCGAGCGCTGCATCCGCTTTGCCTTTGATTATGCCCGCAAGAGAAATAAGAAGAAAACCGTGACCCTGTGCGGTAAAACCAACGTTCTGACCTTTGCCTTTGACCTGTGGGAGCGGACTTTTTATGAGGTCGCCAAAGAGTATCCCGATATCAAAACAAACTATGCCCACGTTGATGCAACCTGCATGTGGATGGTGAAGAATCCCGAGTGGTTCGATGTCATTGTAACCGACAATATGTTTGGCGACATTATCACAGATCTGGGCGCCATGATTCAGGGCGGCATGGGCATAGCCGCCGGAGGCAATATCAACCCCGAAGGCGTTTCGATGTTTGAACCTATTGGCGGATCAGCACCGAAATATACAGGGAAAAATGTCATCAACCCCCTGGCGGCAATAGGTGCGGCGCAAATGATGATGGACTATCTCGGTGAAGCCGAGGCTGCTGTAGCCATCGAAAACGCGATCAAGTACGTGGTCAGTGAAAAGCTTAAAAGTTTATCTGCCGGGAAAATGGGCTATGGCACAACAGAAGTTGGAGATCTGGTGGCTGCTGCCCTGTAATTACTTGCCTCAAGAGATCTCCAGGCTGTCTGAATCGTTTTCTGGGGCTCTCAACCCTCACTTTTCCGTCCGGAAGGTGAGATTCTGTGGCTATAATACAAGAAAAGCGGTGTCTCTTTTCAATCGTGAGGCATCGCTTTTTTGTCTGTTACTTGCGGGAAATTTCTATGAGTTTGTGTCTGAAAAGAGTGGGGTATAAAGGTCACCCATTAAAATGTAGTTCGCTGCTTGCTGTCATAATTTCCGTTTTATCCTCAAATTTCACCTTGACATAGATCTGACAGTCGTATTAGAACAATTCCGGTCTGACTGAAAGGGGGCGGAGCTTAATTTATGTCCCTTTCGTCGAATTGTTAAAAAGTAATTTCCTATAATTTCAAGCGCTTATCACCAGGACTAGAAATAAATTGCGGCCCGGCGTTATTGAGGGAAAATCGGGTGAATGGGCAATGGCATTGGAGATATGCGGCATCGATGCCATGATGCCGGATCGCGAGGCCGGTCTCTTGATTTTCAGTCCATGCGTGAGAATACGGCAGTTATTCCTCCCCACCAAGAGCCGTTTGACATATGGTCTCAATTCGACCCATTCCCACTTTCCTAATGAAGCCTGACCTCCGGTGGCGATCGTTTGACCGTCAACCTCAAGAAGTATAAGATGTATCCGGTACCGGCACTTTTTGTGCGAACATGCTTAAAAAAACAAAAAAAGAGGATTTCCATGCCAAGACGAGAAGATATCAAAAAAGTCATGATTATCGGTTCAGGTCCGATCATCATCGGTCAAGCTTGTGAGTTCGATTATTCGGGCACTCAGGCATGCAAGGCGCTTCGCCAACTCGGCTATGAGATTGTGCTGGTTAATTCAAATCCGGCAACAATTATGACCGATCCGGGCATGGCTGATGTGACATATATTGAGCCTATCAATTTGAAAACAATGACAAAAATAATTGAAAAGGAACGTCCTGACGCATTATTGCCCAATCTTGGAGGACAATCCGCTCTGAATCTTGCCACCGAACTTCACAAAGCGGGTGTGCTGGAACAATACGGAGTAAAGGTAATCGGCGTTCAGCTGGATGCCATTAAACGCGGGGAAGATCGTCTGGCGTTTAAAGAGACAATGGCTCGGCTGGGAATTGAGGTGCCGAAAAGTGAAATAGCGCACAGTCTGGAAGAAGCTGAAGAAATTGCCCGGAAATTCGGCAGACCCGTTGTTATCCGCCCTGCATATACCATGGGAGGAACCGGAAGTGGTATTGCGTATAATATGAATGAGATCCGCATGCAAGTAAGCCGAGGCCTTTCGGCAAGTCTGATTGGGCAGGTGTTGATAGAAGAATCCGTTGTTGGCTGGGAAGAACTTGAACTCGAAGTCGTACGGGATGCAAAGAACCAGATGATAACCGTGTGCTTTATTGAAAACGTTGACCCAATGGGTGTGCATACCGGTGATTCGTTTTGCACGGCCCCGATGTTGACAATTTCGTCTGAGTTGCAGAAACGCCTTCAGGATTATTCATATGCCATTGTTGAAGCAATCGAGGTGATTGGCGGAACGAACGTCCAGTTTGCCCATGATCCTGAAACCGATCGGGTGGTAGTGATAGAAATCAACCCAAGAACATCAAGGTCATCGGCCCTGGCTTCCAAGGCCACGGGATTTCCCATTGCCCTGATATCTTCAATGCTGGCCGCGGGCTTGACCTTGGATGAGATTCCCTACTGGCGCGACGGCACCTTGGAAAAATATACGCCGTCCGGCGATTATGTGGTAGTGAAGTTTCCTCGATGGGCCTTTGAAAAGTTTCATGGCGTGAAAGACAAGCTGGGGACCCAGATGCGCGCGGTCGGCGAGGCCATGAGTATTGGGAAGAATTACAAGGAGGCTTTGCAAAAGGCGATTCGTTCTCTTGAAATCGGCCGCTATGGCCTGGGCTTTGCCAAAAGATTCAATTCACAGTCGATTGATGAGTTAATGGGTCTCTTGTCGGAACCGTCAAGCGAGCGTCAGTTTATCATGTATGAGGCCCTTCGCAAAGGAGTCAGTGTCGATCTGCTGTATGAAAAAACCAAAATCAAACATTGGTTTATAGAGCAGATGAAGGAACTGGTGGAACTTGAAGAAGAGATACTCAAGTTCAAAGGGAAACGCTTGCCCGATGAACTGCTCAAACGGGCAAAACGTGACGGTTTTGCCGATCTATACCTGGCAAAAATATTGGATGTCAGTGAAATCGAGATTCGAAAACAGCGTATATTTTTAGGAATTGTTGAAGCCTGGCAATCTGTTCCTATGAGCGGTGTTGAGGATGCGGCCTACTACTATTCGACATATAACGGACCGGACCTTGTGTCATGTAGTGACAAAAAGAAAATAATGGTTCTGGGCGGGGGACCGAACAGGATCGGCCAGGGTATAGAGTTTGATTATTGTTGTGTTCATGCGGCCTTCTCTCTTCGCGAAGAAAACATTGAAACGATTATGGTCAACTGTAATCCCGAGACCGTATCAACGGATTACGACACCTCTGATAAGCTTTATTTCGAACCGCTGACCCTTGAAGATGTTTTGAGCATCTATGAAAAAGAAAAACCGGAAGGGGTGATAGCCCAGTTTGGCGGACAAACGCCTCTTAATCTCGCGGGTGAACTTGCAGAAGCGGGCGTCAGAATACTCGGGACTTCTCCGGCCACTATTGATTTAGCCGAGGATAGAGAACAATTCCGGAATCTTATGCAAAAGCTGAACATCCCCCAACCGGAAGCCGGCATGGCAAGCACCCTTGCCCAAGCCTTGGAAATCGCCAAGAGAATAGGGTATCCCCTCATCGTTCGTCCTTCTTATGTTCTCGGCGGCCGGGCCATGGAAATAATTCATGATGATAAAATGCTTGAACAATACGTTTCCGCGGCAGTGGAAGTATCTCCCGAGCGCCCTATCCTCATTGATAAATTTCTACAAAACGCCATTGAGGCTGAAGCCGATGCAATTGCCGATGGGACCGATGCCTTTGTGCCTGCGGTTATGGAGCATATCGAACTGGCCGGCATTCACTCGGGAGACTCAGCCTGTGTTATCCCGCCCATCAGCATACCTCAGAAACATATTGAGACAATCCAGGATTACACGCGAAAGATTGCCATAGAAATGAATGTGGTTGGGTTGATGAATATCCAGTATGCCATTGCCAATAACACCGTCTATGTTCTCGAAGCAAACCCCAGGGCTTCCCGGACGGTTCCCATTGTATCCAAGGTGTGCAATATCAATATGGCGGGCATTGCCACCAAAATCATGCTGGGCAAAAAGATATCCGATCTTAATCTTGTGTCCCGGCCAATCCCCCACTTTGGCGTGAAGGAAGCCGTATTCCCCTTTAACATGTTCCCTGAAGTCGACCCACTTCTTGGGCCGGAGATGCGTTCTACCGGCGAGGTTCTCGGAATGGCCCGTTCATTCGGCCTTGCTTATTATAAAGCCCAGGAGGCTACGCAACAAGGCTTGCCTGTCGAAGGGACCGTGCTCATTACCGTGTCCGATTATGATAAGCCGGCGGTGCTTGAAACAGCGCAACACTTTGCAAGTCTCGGCTTCAAGATTCTTGCAACCGATGGGACCCATGCATTTTTACAAAAACAGGGAATTTCTTCGGAATTGATACTCAAAATGCATGAGGGCCGTCCCAATATTGTCGACGCCATCACGAACGGTGAGATCCAGCTCGTGATCAATACACCAAGCTCTAAACTGAGCCAGTTTGACGACTCCTACATCCGTAAGGAAGCAATCAAAAACAAAATTCCATATATCACGACACTCAGCGCAGCCGTTGCAACCGCAAGGGGCATTAAGGCCTTCCGTGAGGGACAGGAAGATCTTTATTCCTTACAGCATTATCATTCAAACATTTAGCCCGTGGCTACGAGAAAACAAATAAAAAATAGGATGATCAACACATGAAATCCATTCAAGAGAAATGCGGGCTGTTCGGTTTATATTCTTCGGAAGAATGCGTGTTTGATGTTTGTCGCGGTATTGATTTTCTTCAGCATCGTGGCCAGAGGTTTTGCGGCATTGCAACATGTGAAAAGGGCATTCATCTAGTCACCCATCATGGCAAGGTTGGTGAAACTTTTACAACGGACAATCTGAACTATCTTAAGGGGACTTTCGGAATAGGGCATGTGAGCCTCTGGGAGCGGCAACCGATTCATAGGATATCGAATCTTGGTGAGATATCTGTGGCGTTTAGCGGTAATATTATCAATTCCCGGGAGTTGGTCAGTGAAATGATGGCCGCGGGAGGCTGCTTTTTGAATGGAGATGATATTGAAATCATCTCACAGATAATTATATCCGCAGGCGATCCCGTTGCCGGCATTTTGGCCATGGCTGAAAAAATCAAAGGGGCCTATAGTCTATTAATTCTTACTCAAATAGGAATTTACGCCACAAGAGATGTTTACGGTCTCAGGCCCTTGATTCTGGGAAAGAGGGGAGGGCGGTATGCGGCAAGTTCGGAGTCACGTGCCATAACTAACCTTGATATGGAAGTGTACAGAGATGTAATGCCTGGTGAAATCGTCTTTATAGATGGCCATGGGTTTGAAACAATCAAACAACTTCATTCGCCCTGCCGCGCCTATTGCGCCTTTGAATGGGCTTATACAGCCAGCATTGATTCCATTATGGAAAATCTTCCGGTGCAGCAAGCAAGAAACAGCATGGGCGCCTCTCTCGCACAACGCGATATTGATGAAGGCGGCATTGAGGCCGATATCGTGGCTCCGGTTCCCATGTCCGGCTGCGGACACGCCCTGGGATATCACATGCGGTCCAATATCAATTATCAGGAAGTCTATCTGTACAATCGATATGCGGATCGCAGTTACACACAAGTAACTCAGGTTGAAAGGGAAAAAATGGCGAAACGTAAACTCTCGGTTCTTACTTACGGCGTAAAAGACCAGAAAATCATTCTTTGCGATGACTCCATTGTGCGTGGCACACAGATTTACAATACAGTGCAGGATCTTAAAAGAGCCGGAGCGGTAGAGGTGCATGTCCGAGTCGCCTGCCCGCCGCTCATGTACCCTTGCGATTTTGGTATTTCCACAAGAAGCACCGATGAACTTATAGCCAGGAAATTCATCAAACAAGGGTCCATTGATTCCATGAAAAAGCTACTGGAACTTGAAGCCTGGGTGGCTGATCAAATTCATGCGGACTCGGTCAAATATAACTCTCTTGATAACTTTGTATCGGCTCTGGGAATTCCAAAAAATAATCTTTGCCTGAAATGCTGGGACGGCATCTCGCCTCTCCGTAATAACTGCTATCCTCAGAAGACGGTCGATTGATCCGTAGCGTTCCGGATGGGACATATTGGGGACAGCATACTTAATTATTCTTCGGACCGGGTTTCTGTTTTCTCAATACGCGGTCAGTCAACTTTTCAAGTCTCGACAGAAAGTTGTCATCTCCAAGCGGGCGACCACTTCTTTCATGCCGACGGAGCGTTTCATATTCTTTTTCGGTCAAGTCGCTTGACAGCAATCCCTCCCAGTCAGGAATGAGAGAAAGCAATGGTTCTACTTTTACAAGAATATCATCTTCGCCCTGCAGATGTGCTTTGGCGCTGCTCCATCTATATGCTTCCGGTCTTTTTACGATTCCGGCCTTCACAGGGTTCAATTCAATGTACCTTGCCGCTGCGATCAGATATTGTTCGTCCATGGGAAAAGATGCGAATCGTCCCTGCCAGAGATGTCCCTTCCAGC
>Ga0180007_10001530_pt1 | contig 31070 bp, 28 predicted proteins | sample MM_PC_MetaG_FD_121122 | JGI IMG/M metagenome (GOLD analysis project Ga0180007, IMG submission 121122) | Groundwater microbial communities from the Aspo Hard Rock Laboratory (HRL) deep subsurface site, Sweden - MM_PC_MetaG | ecosystem: Environmental > Aquatic > Deep subsurface > Groundwater... | reverse complement strand
AACCGTTTTTCATGCCGGTCGGTCGGCAGGGGCTACCGCCAAGATGCTGTTTGCACCGGACAAGAAATTTGGGATCGTTGTTCTTACGAACAGCGACCGCGGTATTGAAGTGTACGATGCGGTTATCGCATTGGCTCTCAAAAAGTATTTGGATATTGAGAGAACACCCTTGGTCGCAATCACTGCAGATCGTAGTTCCCTTGAACCTTTCGTAGGACTTTGGTTAGGGGATAATGAAGACTACAAAATCTATTTTGACAAGGATCAGCTCATGGCTGAGCGCTTGTACAAACCACTTGGAGACCTCCAAATTTATAAGAACCCTCCACCTATTTCGATGAGTAGCGCGGGTAAAGACATGGTTATCATGACAGATGGTGCCTTTCAAGGAACGGTTGGTGAGTTGCTGCGTGACAAGTCTGGAAAGCCGGCGTTCCTTAGCATGCAGCACCGGATCTTCCGTCTCGCTAAATAGGTTTCATGGTATTTGCCCTGATGATGGCCACGCTTATGCAAGAAGGCAAGGGTGGCCATCGCAAGAAAGCAATTACTGGCAAGAAAGTTTAAAGCAACATGAAAAATCTAGTAATGTAATCAAAATAGTTAAACTCAATTATTAATAATTAAAAAAAAAAGAATCATGAAAAAAAACAATGTACTATTATTTACTGTAATAATCGCGTCATTATTTACAGTTCAACCCGCATTTGCTCAGCAACAAAATGTTAAAGAGGTTTCTCAGAAGATTGAAAAACTTTCAGAGGGGCTGGTTGGCCGCATTGGTGTGGCTGCACAGGAAATTGGCTCAGGAGTAAATGTCACCATAAACGGCGATGAATCGTTTGTTATGGCGAGTACCTATAAAGTTGCGATTGCAACCACCTTGCTAAACCGTGTCGATAAAGGCGAGATTAAATTAACCGATTTAATCGATATCACACAAGAAATGATGGTCGCAGGCGACAATGCAATCGCACTGAACTTCGTTCATCCCGGTATAAAGTTGTCTGTAGCAAATTTGATTGAACCCATGATAACGGAAAGCGACAATACTGCCACAGACGCCTGTCTAAAACTCGCGGGAGGTCCCGAAGCGGTAACAAAGATGATGCGCAGTATAGGGATAACAGAACTACGAGTTGATAGGTCTACCAGCGAAATTTTAAGGGACTTCTATGGTTTACCTGATAAGGCCTACGCATCAGTTCTTGCAGCTGCCATTGCCAAAGACCCAACGCTCGCAGCAAAACAATCTGATCGAAACCTTGAATTCGAAAAAGAAGACCCACGTGACCACTCAACACCAAAAGCAATGCTGGAATTGCTTTTAGCTATCGACAGCGGAAAGGTGTTGAGTAAGGAAAGCCGCGAATTCCTGCTTGCTACAATGTCACGCACGCGTACAGGTAAAGGAAGGCTAAAAGGCCTTCTGCCAAAAGGAACACCAGTTGCCCACAAAACAGGAACTATTGGCGGTGTGGCTAATGACGTGGGTTACATAACACTTCCTGATGGCCGACGTTTTGCGATTGTGGTATTTACTAAGAGCAGTACGACGTCTGAAGCTGATCGGGATCGAGCCGTTGCGGAAGTTACCCGGACTTTATACGACTTTTATTATTTAAAGTGATAAGACAAATATTTATTTAACAATTAAAAATTAATCAAAATGAGTAAACAAGATAGAATAAAGGAGATGCTAAACTTAGTAACTCCTATGAACAAATGGAAAAAACCTCAATCATTAGAATTTGTAGAAGCGGCTACAAAACGATATAGCTTTCCAAACTGGCAATCGGGAAGCGAAGATTCGATTTATTTTAATTTACATATCCCGGAATTTTTTAAATGTTGTGTGGTACCGGCACCAACTAGAAAGAGTATTATAGATCGAGATCTTAATCCTGACTTATTGGATTTAACTTATACCGCATTTGATGGTACTACTACACCTACATTAAAAGAATATTTAGGTGGCAAACGTCAGGTGCAAGCTATGATGATGGCGCACAAAGGAAAAGTAGTCTTTGAAACGTATCCGGGAATGAATCCAAATGATATACACATATGGATGTCTGCAGCTAAAACAACGGTGGGTTTGCTTATTTCAATGCTAGCTCAAGAAGGTAAAATAGACCTTGAAAAACCAATACCGACCTATGTACCAAGATTAAAAGGTTCAGCTTGGGAAAAGGTAAGTGTGAAAAATGCCATGAACATGTCAGCCGGACTTAACATTGAAGAAACGATAGAGAATCTTTTGAATCCGGAAACCTGGATTGCGAAGTGGTTTACAGCTGCTTTTGAAGGAACAGGTGATTGGCAAGCTATGGCTCAAGATGCACAACCTTTACCCAATGAATCTGCCGGTGAGCGTTTCAGATACTCCGGTGCTAACACAATGATGCTGGTTCTTGTTACGGAACAGGTAACAGGAATGAGATGGCAAGAATACTTTAATGAAAGAGTATGGTCTAAAATTGGAGCACAAGGACAGTTTATTTGTGGACTTTCAGAGGGCGTGCCATTAGGTGCAGGTCTTCACAATTGTACACCGGAAGATTTTCTTCGCTTTGCATTATTATATACACCAAGTTGGAATGCAGTTGCAAGCGAACAGGTTATTTCAGATGATTTACTTAAATCCATTCAAGATCTTGGAAATGCTAAAGCCTACAAAGGATCTACAGAAGAAAAGTATGGTTCAGATTGGTTTGGAGAAGTTCCTGAAAAAAATACAGCACAATGGGATCATTATTTTCCTGATGGAGGAATGTTTAAACACGGAAATATGGGTCAAGGGATCTATGTAGATCCGAAGCGTGACTTCTGTGGAATATACTTTGGCTTAGCACCAAATCCAGATTCGATTTCAGGAATCGATCATTCACCAGGTTTTTTAAGAGCTGCTGCGAAAATGTTAGCAGGGAAATAATAAATAATTGTTTAACTAAAAAATTAAAAAAATGACAAGTAGTAAAGAAAATCCGTACGCAACTAAAGACAATCCGTACGCAACCAAAGACAATCCGTTTGCAACCAAAGACAATCCGTTTGCAACCAAAGACAATCCGATTGCGACTGAATTTAATCCATACGCAACCGGAAAGGATTATTACAAAATACCCCAGCGTTTACACAAATACCCTTCTTCCGATAAAGCGAAGAAGCTCGTACATGACTCCATAGCCATAGATACTCTTTTTTCGGGTACCTGGCCAGAGCAGTGGTCATCTCCTGAAGGCCCTGAGTTTCATGACGAGATGGACCGCTGTATTGCTGTAGGAGTAAAGGTAATGGGTCTATGCGCATCAGCTGATTCTCTGAATCCAGCTGCTTCAGCAACCTTAAAGGCTCTGCAGTTCTATCTCAAGAAGATCAACGAACGCCCTGATAAATACAAGATTGTGCGCACAACCAAGGATATTGATGAGGCGATAGCGGAAAAGAAGTTGGGCTTATACTTTACCCATCAGGGTACAGGACATTATGAAGGTGATGTCGATAATGTAGCTATTTGGCGTCAGCTCGGTTATGGATACTGTTTATTGGCATACAACCAGCGTAATCCTGTGGGTGACGGATGTTTTATGAAAGAGAACAAAGGGCTTACTGCTTATGGAAAGACATTGATTGACGCCTACAACCGTTACGGCATGCTCGTAGATGTTAGTCATACTGGTGAACGTACTGCACTAGATGCCATTGAGCGCAGCAGTCAGCCGGTAATATCCTCCCACTCAGTAGCCATGGCAATCGCAAAATATCAACGTAGTTTAGAGGATTCGGTTATTAAGGGCGTAGCCCAGAGTGGCGGTGTTTGCTCCATTAACTCTGTAGGTGCTTTTGTTGATACATCTAACCCGGATATCGTGACGACGGATATGCTTTTCAAACATATTGATTACATGGTAAATCTTGTTGGTATTGACCATGTCGGTTACGGTTCTGATTTTATCCCGGATACCGCCTTTACTTCTGATGGTATGCAAACACCATTTGGTCAGGCAATCTTCCCGGATGGAGGCTATTCATTTGAAGTGGGTAAAAAAGGATTCCCAACACCTGCTTCTTATCAGATTCTTCCTGCTCTTGTGGATAAGTTGCTTGAGAAGGGATATTCCAAAGAAGATTGTGCCAAAATTATTGGTGGTAATAATTACCGGGTTTTCAAACAGGTTTGGAGATAAATAAATAATTAACAAAAGGGGCTGTCTCAAAAGTAATAATACGATAATATTTCACCTTGAGAGACTTTGTGCTTACTTTGAGATACTCTGTGATCCAATGCTTTAATAAAATTTCACTAAGTAGCACAAAGGTATCACTAATTTACACAATGACTTTTGAGACAGCCCCTTATAAGTGACGATATATGGCAGATGCAAAATTCAGTAAGGGTTCGAAGGTTTCCTTTGACGATGCCTGGGGTTTTATAAATAAAGTTGGAATAGCGGCTCACAAATATGGTTCAACATCAGCACGGTTGGAATCATTTCTTGTTGACCTGTCAAAAAGTTTTGGCTATGAGGGTGTATTTCGGTCAAACCCCTCCGAGATTGTTTTTGGTTTAAGGGAGACCCTTGAGTCGCCTCAACGTGTGGAAGTCATTGCAACCTCGGCTCCTGATCTCAACTTGGATAAACTGGCGCGTTTGGGTGACCTGCTTAAGGAATATAGTACTGAAACAATGTCGCTTAAAGAAGCCTGGGCACGTATCGATGCCATTGAACATGTACAGCCACCCTGGGGAAAGTTTGCTACTATGTTGGGCTATGCTTTTGTTGGCCTTGGCCTTGCAGCCCTTCTGGGTGCTGGTTGGCTTGATCTCCTATTTGCAACAATTTTTAGCATGCTCGTTTACGGCATAGTTTTACTTTCCACAAAACTGGGATCTGCCGCTTTAACATGGATGCCGCTCACATCAGCTTTCGTTGTTGGGCTTTTGGCAACAAGCTTAAAGGCATTTATTCCAGAGCTTAATCTTGTTTTGATTATTTTATCAGCAGTAGCAGTTATTCTTCCGGGATATACCATTAGTCTTGGTGCCGGAGAGTTGGTGGCACAGCGTGTGGTATCGGGGACTGCCAACCTAATGAACGGATTAATCTGCCTGGTTAAGCAAATCGCAGGAAGCTGGCTTGGTATCGTTGTGGCTGGTTCCATCTTTGCTTTGGAGACTAGCGGTCTGGCAGCACCTGTTGAACAAATCTGGTCGATGGTGCTTTTTCCCCTACTACTTGGTGGACTTTGTGTCGTTTTTCAAGTTTCGCGCAGAGATTTCATTTGGGCTGTATTGGTTTCTGCCACAGCCTATTTGGGAGTTTTGGGTGGGAGTTCGATTATGGATAGTAACCTAGGTAATTTGATAGGGACTATTGTTGCAGTGGTTGTTGCCAATGTTTGGGCCAGAAAAACAGAACGTCCAACTTCTATTGTTCTTATTCCGGCCATCGTATTGTTGGTAAGTGGCAGTATCGGGTTTCGTGGCTTGGCCTCTATGGCACAAGGCGATCTAATATTAGGTGTTCAGCAACTTTTTCAAATGTTCGTAGTGGCTATGACGATACTTGCCGGGATAATGATTGGATATACTATAATTAAGCCTGAAAAAGGACTTTGACACCTGAAAATATGCGATCGATTCTAGACCTAATTACTTCATCTAAAGCAATAAGCAGTAATTGAGTAAATACATATTATAAATTTTAATTTAACTAATAAGTAAATCTAAAACACATGAAATTAAAACCAATTATTATTAAATCCCTTAGCTTTATCATTTTTAACTGTATAGTAGCAACTACGCTGATGGGGCAAGAGGCATTACCTGTCAATAGCAATTTGTTAATTGAATATGGGATTTCTCCAAAGGTGCTTGATGCAGCCTTAAGTTCTACTTTACAAGAAGGTTCCTTTAAAGAAAAAGTGCATATGATTCGCGATGATGGAGATGTTGTTAAAAAAGCAGATTTTATCTTTATATATGATCCAAAATATAAGGACGGAATTGATATTCAAGTTGCATATCATAAAGATTCTATAGGCTATTTAGAAAGTAAAAAGCTTGTAAAATTGATGCAACAAATGCATTCCTTTAGCCGAAAATCCACCTCCTACCTTTATGATGAAAAAAGTCTTAAAGTAATAAGCATGAAAGAGGATGAAATAGTTTTAAGCTTTTTTTATGATGCTGATAAACTCGAACCTGAACTGAAGTATGGTAAAAAAGCAAAGGGGTTGATTTATGTAAAGAACAAAGAATTGGTTAAGGTTGAGCTTACAAATACAAAGCCTATCAAATTTCTTGGACAAAAAGTGGCAGCTAATGAATATAATTCGACTATCTATTATAGACGTACTCTTAATGGTGGACATATAGAAGCTTCCTCTGTTGATCATATAACTTATACTAAGAAAGGTAAAGAAATTAAAACTACCATTAATTCTGAAACCGTCGAATATAACGATGCCAAAGGTATAGCTTTAAATTGGGCAGAAAAACCAGCCACAGTAAGTACAGCAAACATGGAAATACTGGAAAAGAGTTTAGGTTGGGCATTGCCAATTTTTGGGAAAGGGGCAACAAAACTGGGTTACAAACTACCGCGTCCAATTGGTGTAAATGCTTTTGTGCACTTTCAATCGCAAACACTTAAGCTAAATGATATAAAAGTTGGACTTAATGGTGGAGAACTAAGAGATGTTTCTTCTTTAGTTAATTTTGATGCTTCAAGTGTACCACAGACTTCTGAGGCACAAAATTTCCGTGCAGATGTTTGGATATTTCCTTTTCTTAATTTATCTGCGATGGTAGGAACAGGTAAAAACAGACTCGACGGAAAGATATACCTTAGTGACGAACTTATAGCGGCTTTAGAAAAATATGGTTGGCTAATTGGTATCAGTAAGGATGATATACCTGAATTTTTGCCTATCCAATCCGAATTAACTTCTTTAGTATATGGTGGTGGAGCAACAATGGCTGGAGGTGTTGGTAATTTTAATTTATCTTTAACCTATCAAGTCGCTTTTGCTGAGGTTTTTGAAGTTAATACTAGAAAATTTGCTCAGATATTTAACCCTGCTATTGGATACCGTTTCCCTTCTTCCGGTGTAAATATTATGGCAGGTGCACAAGGCCAATTTTACAATACTTTAACAGCAGGTTCTATTAAACTTCCAAATCCTGATGGTCCTAACAACAGTTTAGATTTTGCTGTTAACTTTAAGCCGATAAATTGGAATTTTATAGCAGGTGTTTATGCTCCCATTACAGATCATTTCGATATTTCATTACAAACTGGTTGGGGAAAACGTAGCTCACTAACAGCCATTATTGGATATAGATTTTAATAACAAAAAAAACAAAAAACTTTTACCATGAAAAAAGTAATTAGAATTAAAACTTGTATTATTGCATTAATGATATTTACAACTACATTGATTAGTGCGCAAGAAGATAATCAGACTAAGGGCGATAAAAAGTCAGCAGACGAAATAGCGAAAGAATTAGCGGACCCCAACACCGTTTTGGGTACCTTGAACTTCAATTTCGATTATATAAATTATCAGGGAGATTTGCCTGAAGCAGGAAGCCAAAACAGCTTTAGTATGGGTTTTCAACCTGTCCTTCCGGTACCATTAAATAAGACGGTAAATCTTTTCGTAAGACCCAATATCCCCCTCTATTTTACGCAACCAACATTTGGGGTGAATGGGTTTGAAAATCAGGGAGTCAACTTAGGGAATATCAGCGCCGATGTTGCGGTAGGAAAATCATTTCCATCAAAAACAGTTGGAGTACTTGGTGTGTTTGGTAGTTTCCGTACGGCAAGTAATGAGGACTTACGTTCTCCTTATACCCTATTAGGTCCTGAAATTGCCGTTGGACAAATCTTTAAATGGGGTGTAGTTGGACTATTGGTATCTCATGGGTGGAGTGTTAATAAGTACGATGATCCTACTGCTGGTAGAGTTTCTATAATGGGTAACGATGTATTTGCTGCCTCAAAAGCAGGTGAATCTGCAAGTATAACTTCCGGCCAATATTTCTATAATATTAGTTTAAAAAATGGTTGGCAGATTGCTGGGGGGCCAACATATTCCTATAACCACAAAGCGGAAAAAGGAAATAAATTTACCCTACCAGTTGGTGGTGGTGCAGTCAAAGTGGTCCGTTTTGGTAAATTGCCGATGAAGTTTCAGCTTCAATATTGGTATTATGTGGCATCACCAGATGCATTTGGTCCACAGCATCAAATACGTTTTACTGTTTCTCCTGTTGTTGCTTTACCTTGGTAGCATCAATTAATTCAATCAGATTAGTATATATAATAAATTCTTATGAAATGAAGCATGTAGATCGCTTAGTAGTATTAATTATAATATTTTTTGCATTAACAATACAATTAAAAGCCCAAAACTGGGACTCTGGAGATACGTTAAACACGCAGCCCACAAAAGAAAATCGAATTAGTGATTTTAGGGACAATATGATCGATTGGACTGGTCAGGATTTAATTGATGCCACCTTTCCAAATTCCTGGCCATTGTTTGGTTCTAAAGCACGTATGGCCATTGGTGGTTATGCCAGATTAGATTACATACAGGATTTTGATGGCGGCTATGATCGCTTTCAATACGAAATCCAAAATGTTCAGGTAGATGGAGATGGGCGGTCTCCCCAAAGCGGCTATATGAACATGCATGCCCGAGAATCGCGCTTTAATATTGATGTTAGAAACATCACTGAAACAGGCATGCCGGTGCGTGTGTTTTTTGAATTGGATTTTTACAATCTGGATAGAGGGCCCTTCAACCAAGCACCTCGATTAAGACATTTTTATGGCGTATTGGGGCGTTTATTAATTGGCCGCACATGGGGCACACAATCTGATTTATATGCAGTTCCATCAACCATTGATTTTGCTGCGGGTGATGCTTTAACCGGCACAAGACGTGCTCAAGTTCGTTTTGAAGATAAAATATCAGATAAAATGAACTATGCGCTAGGCCTTGAAATGCTTGAGTTTCCTGATATTGATGGAAATAATTTTGATGGACAAGCCAGCATGAAGCTGCCTTTGCTTGCGGGTAGAATAACAAGAACTACCGCTTCGGGTGGCCGTTTGTTTCTTGGCGCATCGGCTTTTCAACTACGTTGGGATGGGCAATCTTCGGGGCCTGATGCTACGGCATTTGGCTGGGGAGCAAGCTTCAGTGGACGTGAGTATTTTGGACAAAAAAAGCACTATTTCCGCTGGATGGCCTCATACGGCGATGGCTGGGGAAGTAATATTGTAGCTGCTGTTGGAACATCAGCTTCAGCAATTCTGACTCCTGATGAAAAGTTAGAAACCATGCCTGCATGGAATCTTGGAACAGGTGTTGCTCTAAACATTTCGCCTGTTTTAGTAGCTAATATCAACACCAGCTGGTTTGGGTTGAATCCTTCGGAGCATCGAGATGCTGATAAAATCAAAATGGGAGGTTCAGGTCATATTAATTTAATATGGTCGCCTATAAAAAATGTAAATACAGGCATTGAATTTATGACATTGTATCGCGAAAATGGAGATGGAAAATCAGGAGTTGGAAAAAGACTTCAGCTCATGGCTAAATATTTATTTTAGAAAAAATGTAAATACGATTTATTAAAGTTTTAAACCAAAAAAAGCTATCTATTTATAAAATTCAGGGGGAGCAAATGAAATTTCTGGGAAGCAGGGAACAGTTTATAGTTGGTTTTACTTATAGATTTGGTTGGAAAGGCAAGAATTATTTACATGGGGTAACCTTATAATAAAAAACAGATGAGAATCTTTAAAAACACTTTATTAGTAATTCTATTCTTTTATGCATTTGGGATATATTCAGCTAGGGCTCAAAATGACACATCGCAGGTGAAGAAAGAAAAAAAGAAAATATCGTTTCGCCACCCGGATGATAATGCCTTTGACATGAGTTCCTTTTTATTGGAACACAAAGGTCTGTTACCTATACCCATTTTAATTACGGAACCGGCTGTTGGCTATGGTGGAGGAGCAGCCTTAATTTATTTTCACAATCGCAAAAAGCAATACAATTCTTATGTTCCGCCAGATATTACAGGAGGTGTTGGACTCATAACCGAAAATGGTACTTGGGCAGCTGGGGCTTTTCATGCGCACACCTTTGGCGAAAATAGAGTACGCACACTAACGGCACTAATTAAACCCAGTGTTAAAATTAATTATTATGGGAATAATAGTGAGTTGCTAAGCAAGAACCCTATTACCATTAACCTTAATTCGTGGCTTGTTTTTCAACAAGCACAAGTGCGACTTGCCAAATCAAACTTTTACCTTGGCGCCTCCTATTCCTATTTTCAAAGCGATATTACGTTGGATACCCTTCCCGGTCGGCCCTTAATAAATTTGTTAATAAAACAGCTTAATGTTAATTCAGTTATAAGTACCATTAAACCCATGGTTGTTTATGATAACAGGGATAATGTTTTCACCCCTACCAAGGGAATAAATGCTGAGGTATCATGTAATTACAGCGCCCAATGGTTAGGGTCGAGTGATGACTATGGTGTAATTAACACTAAGTTTTTGGGTTATGTGCCGGTAGTATCGCGCTTGTTCTCAAGCTATCGATTTCAAGGGAGTTACTTGCTCGGCGATGCGCCTTTTTATGCTTACCCTTTTGTTTCTTTACGTGGTATACCAGCAATGCGATATCAAAGCAATAATACTTTAGTGGCAGAAACCGAATGGAGGTATAATATTTACAAACGTTATTCTATACTTGCATTTACCGGTTTGGGTAAAGCATTTCAATCAACCAGTAATTTTAATGATATTGATTGGGCCTATAATGTGGGAACAGGTTTTCGATATGAAATAGCTAAGACGCTTGGAACACACATGGGCGTTGATTTTGCTTGGGGTAACGCCAAGGATTTTGCATTTTACATTGTTTTTGGAACCTCTTGGTTTTAATTTTATAATTATGTATTAATTTTATCATTACATATTAAATTTATCTCTATGCATAAACACTTTTTAAGTAAAAATAAGAGAAGAACATGGATTACCATCCTTCTTTTGGCGATAACATTTGATGGTATTTCGCAACAATTCAACTCCGACAATTACCTGACGATGCCTAAAGGTACTGGCACTTTTTGCCCTACATCTGGTCAAAGAAACTCAACATTGTTGATGTCTTTTGCCTTAATAGACCGGTTTGAGTTTTTTGCCCAAGGTAATTTGTACCGGGATTATAGAGATGAACAAAGTCCACAATATTTTACAACCACTGTTTACGGAAAGTATATGTTTTGGAAAAATAAAGCAAACACTGGTGGCGGAGGGGTGTTTTTAGGCTTTGGTCAATCGCCAGGCTATTATAATAAAACAGAATTTACCGAATTGCATAAAAACATATGGACAGCAGTTCCTATTACAATTCCGTTCCTCAATAACATGTTTTCGTGGGATATTATGCCTGGAGCAATGGTTGACTTTGATTATGGTAACAATAAAGAAACAGCTTTTGGTTTTACTTGGTCTACGCGTTTGGCAATTTCTAAAATTATCCCCAAAATATCTATTGTGGGTGAATTATACGGCACGAAAGGCGAAGTAAGCTCAAAGCCGGAATACAAAGTTGGCTTGCGTTGGGAACCTAATGATTTTATTATTCCGGCCATTACCTATGGAGCAGGTTTGGATGGCACAAGTGGGGCTGGTTTTGAAATAGGACTAGTTATTTATACGCCTCAATATTTAACAAAGGATTTTATAAAAAATAATACCATTCAATACTAAATTCATCTTGAATAATTCAATCATACAAATTCAGGACTTACAGTTTAATTGGGACAAATCAAAGGTTCCTTTTATTATAATTCCAGAACTTGAAGTTTTGAAAGGTGAACATCTTTTGATTAAAGGCGACAGCGGAAGTGGAAAGACTACTTTTCTGAATTTAATTTCCGGTGTTTTGCCCCTTAGCAGTGGGGAGATGAAAATATTAGGCGAAAATTTGCTTGATGTGTCATCTTCAAAACGCGATGCCATCAGGGCAAATCATATGGGTGTTATTTTCCAGATGTTTAATCTCATCCCCTATCTTTCGGTTATCGAAAATGTACTTATTCCCATTCATTTTTCTGAAGTCAAAAAGAATAAAATTATAGCAAAAGGAGTAAGTGCAAAGGATGAAGCAATCCGTTTACTGTCCGAATTAGGTCTTCAGCAAAAAGAGATACACGAAAAAAAAGTTACTGAACTCAGTGTTGGGCAACAGCAACGCGTTGCAGCAGCCCGGGCATTAATTGGTTCGCCCGAAATTATACTGGCCGATGAACCAACTTCAGCACTCGATGAAAACAATTCCATGCGCTTCCTCGACCTGCTTCTAGAGGAGTGCAAAAAAAACAACAGCACTTTGTTGTATGTAAGTCACGACAATCGCATCCATCAAAAATTCCAACAAAGCATTTCCATTCATGATTTTACTGAAAACATACCGGTTACTGAGAAAACAAAAAAGGAGGCTTTGGAATGTTTATCTTAAAGCTCGCGTTAAAAAGTCTGCTGAACCGTAAGTTTACGGTGGCGCTCACCATATTTTCTATCGCTATTAGTATCACTCTTTTATTGGGTGTTGAACGGATAAGGATTGGTCTTGAAAATAGTTTCACCAATACAATTTCGGGCACCGATTTGGTTGTTGGCGCACGCACCGGCGACGAGCAACTTCTTTTGTCAACTGTATTTCATATCGGAATGGCTTCCAACAATATCAGTTGGCATAGCTACGAAGATATAGCTGCCAATGAATTAATAGACTGGACGATTCCGATTTCAATGGGCGATTCGCATGAAGGATTTAGCGTAATTGGTACGAACGATGACTATTTTACACATTATCAGTTTGCCAATAAACAGCATTTGCAATTTCAGGCGGGAAAAGCATTTCATGAAACTTTTGATGCCGTTTTGGGAGCAGATGTTGCAGCTTCTCATGAATATAAAATTGGCGATGAAATTGTAATCAACCACGGTTCGGGTGAAATTGCTTTTCATGACCACGCCGATAAACCCTTTCATGTTTCAGGAATTCTGCAGCGGACCGGCACTCCTGTCGATCAAACCATTCATGTAAGTTTAGAAGGAATTGAAGCCATTCATATCGATTGGGTAGATGGAATGCCCGACAAACACATGCACTTTTCGGCCGAAGAAGTAGAACACCTTCATCTTGAACCCGAAAACATTACTGCTTTTTTGGTGGGATTAAAAAGCAGAACAGACGTATTAACAGTACAACGCCTGATCAATCAGAACAAGAGTGAGCCCCTGACTGCAGTTATGCCGGGGATTACCTTACAACGACTTTGGAACATGATGGGAAAGATTGAAACAGCACTGCTGATTGTCTCCGGTTTTGTTGCCTTAGCCGGATTAATTGGGATGCTTGTGGCATTGCTCACCGGCATAAACGAAAGACGGCGCGAAATGGCAATCCTACGTTCGGTTGGTGCCAGTCCGTTTAAAATATTCGGTTTAATTTCCAGCGAATCTATCGTAATTACCTTGTCGGGAATTGCACTGGGTATAGCTTTTGTTTTTCTCCTGTTGCAAATAGCAAAACCAATACTCGAAACACAGTACGGTATTTATTTAAACCCCTCAGGGATATCATTACAGGAAATTTATATTATCGGAACGGTAATAATTTTGGGAATATTAATTGGGATAATTCCTGGTTATAAAATATATAAATACTCACTTTTGGATGGAATGACAGTTAAAATGTAACTTGCATTCATACAAAAAAACTAAAAAAATATGCGCAATATTATTTTCACTTTTCTGTTTATAACCGTTTTTACCAGCATATTTGCCCAGAAGGTTGAAGTAATTCAATGGCATAATCTAGTTTCGGATGAAGTTAAATTTGATGATCCTTTTGAAAAATTGACGAAGGACCAAATTATTGATTTAAGTTATGTAGAGAGAATGCGGATGCTTAAAGAAAGAAAATTTGGCAGTGTGGGCAATGAAACTCTGAAAAAAATTGAAGAAATAGAGAAAAAACTCACCGCTGAAGGAGTTGACATTGAGGGCTTGCTTGCCAAGCGCGAAGCCATTACGGAGCTTCGGAGAGAGAGGGCGGAAGCTGTTGTTGATTCATTAAATGGATTGTATATTAGAATGATAGGTTATTTATTGCCGCTTGACTTTGATGGGAAAAAAGGAGTAGAATTTCTTTTGGTGCCTTGGGTAGGAGCTTGTATACATACACCGCCACCGCCGCAAAATCAAATTGTTTATATAAAATTTGATAAGGGCTATGAAACCAGTTCTCTTTTTACGCCAGTGTGGGTTGAAGGTACGTTACGAACAGAAAGTTTAACCAAGGAGCTTTTTTTAGTAGACGGTAAATCAGAAATACGACTGGGATACTCAATGAGGCCCAAGTCAATAGAAAAGTATAATTAAAATGGAGAAAAGTAACCCTGAGGTTGGTTTTGAAATAGGAGTAGTCATTTATACGCCTCAATATTTAACAAAAAACTACACAAAACAAAACAAATTTATTTACTAAACAGTAGCTTTAAAATGAAAAAGATACCTCTTTTATTCATAGCATTAACTTTTATTTCAATATCTGGTTATTCTCAATTCCTAGCCAATAAAAAAAACATAGAAATTGAAAGATTAACAGACACATTAAAGGTCTTGTCTTATAAAAACGATTCGCTTCAAAAATTAGTTGATAATTATAGTGTTACTTATTTAGCCTTCAAAGAAAAACTCATGAAACAAGATTTTGACCCCATTCGCTCTGCTGTGCTTATAGATTCTCTTATTGCGATGGTTGATTCAACAGATGAACATTTGTTAATGCAGCATCAAATGATGCAAGATTCTTTAATTCAATTAAATCGAACAAATGAACAACTTTTAAGACGCACTGATAGTATAATTTCTCATCAACAATATGTCGAAAACCATGTGGTTTATATTGAAATTGAAAAAGCCAAAGCTATTGAAAATCTTAAAAAACTAAAGGAGCTGTTTGATGATGAGATTATTAATCAGGCTGAATTTATACAGCTAAAGCAAAAATATTTAAAGCAACTCTAAGTATTTGATCTACAGAATTCAAAACAAACTTCAACCATCTAAAAATGAAAAAAGCAGGCATTCTAACATTTATAAGTTTAATAACTTTACAGTTGTGCTTTGCACAAAAGGAACAAGATAGCCAAGAAGACGAGTTCACACCTTATGAATTGATGTCAGAATACTACGTTAACAACTTTCAACCTTTTAAAAAGAAAAATATTTACATCGGCCTGTCTTTTTCACTGCAAGACCTGCAGCAAGAAAACACGACAGGTCTTTTACAAAATGTTGTGGATGGGCAAAGTCTTGACTACAACATCAAATTCAAAAGTGGATATTACATTAGCGATTATACGATGGTTGGTTTTAATTTCAGCTATGAACACGATAAATTTGGGGGTACGGTATTCCGTGACCCCGATACTTTGCAGTCCAACTCCATGACCAAATCGTTTGATTTCACACCCAACATCCGGCCATCCTTTCCGATAACAAAAAATGAGCGGCTGAGTTTTTTCGTAGAAACAGGGCTTACCTTCGGCTACACCTCAGCACTTACAAGGAATGTTAAAAAGGGTGATGAAGTAAATACACAATACACCGAAGGATTTCATTTCAGGGCAGGAATAAGCCCGGGCATTACATTCTTTGCAATGGAAAGTTTTGCTTTTGAGGTGCAGTTAAATCTTATCGGTTATGACCTGGCGGTTTTACAACAATCCACAAATAATGGCCCCGAATCAAGGAGAGTGGATCAAAAAGTAGACGCAAAAATTGATCTCTTATCCTTAAACCTTGGCTTGTCCTATTATTTGGGTTCAAAGAAATAACAGTAAATGTAACAAAAAATGAAAAGACTTTTGAATATAATGCTGATGTTTGCCATAATAATCGCGAGCTCATGTGTGAGAGAAGATTATTTCGGTTTATCACCCTATGGGAATATAAAATCATTTTTGGTGAGCAATCAGGCAGGAAATGCCAAGATCAGCAACGATTCGATGACTGTTGTGGTTGAGATTCCCGGCGGTATCGATCTTTCGGCAATTACCATCCAAACCATGGAAGTATCATCATTTGCATCAGCCGATAAAGCGGTTGGAGATCAACTTGATCTGAATGATCCTGCAAACATAACAGTTATTGCAGAAGATGGTAGCTCACATGTTTGGACTGTAAAATCCTTTGTTGCCAGTGCAAATCCTCAGTTGGATAACTGGCAGCTGGATGAATGGTATCAAACGGCTTCGGATTATTATGAGCCCGGCAATAGTGCCCAATCAACCGTTTGGGGAACCGGCAATCCTGGCACCCAGTTACTCAACAAACTCGCCACCACACCCGTTGACCTTGGCGGAAGCAACAAGGCGGCAAAAATGGAAACTTTGTACAATGGACTGATACCGGCTTCATTGGGAATGCCAATTTCTACAGGATCTTTGTTTACAGGCTTTTTTAATCCGGATAATCTGGATCCAACAGATCCACAGGCAGCAATTGAGTTCGGAACCCCCTTTACAGGCCGGCCGGCCACGCTCCGTTTTCAATACCAATATCAGGCAGGAGAGGAAAACAAAGACAGGGAAGGCAATGCATTGAGCTATTCTGATATGTTGGACATTTATGCCTTCCTCGAAATCAGATTCAATGGTGAAGTAAAGCGTCTTGCCACCGCATGGTTCCGAAGCGCTGATGAGGTAGGGAATTTGACAAGTATCGAGATTCTTTTTACTTATGGTGAACTGGATAATACCTTCCCTGACTATATGAAGCCGGCGGACAATGTTTATGTCAGTGCCGATTCAGCTGCTTTCGCCTTACCAACACATATCACCTTTGTCGCCTCCTCCAGCTTTGATGGAGCAAATTTTGCCGGAGCAGTTGGGAGTACTTTGATCATTGACAACATAGAAATGCTATATAACAATTAGTGAAAATGAGTTATTTAAGGAATATAAAAATTGAGTTTAAAATCGAATGGGCATTCGTATCCAGATAGTGTCAACTAATTAAACCTGCCATGGTTTGGGTAGGCGCAACCCTTCTATAAGTCGTGTTCATATTTCCCTGCTGTAGATTGATCAAATACAACCTTATTATCAGGTAAACAATATATTTCAGTTAAACCGCCGACCCTAAAGACACAAAAGAGGCTGTCTCGGAAATTTCGGACAGCCTCAAAGAGTTTAATGGACAAAAATTAGATGTGTGTCAGAACTAGTTCTTGATAATCCTCTTTACAAAACTTTTTCCATTTTGATTGCTAACTTTTACCAAATAAACTCCGGTAATTAAATGAGATAAATCAAATTTAGTTTGATTTACAAAGCGATCAACTTCCTCCCCAATTGTATTATAAATAACTGTTATACTTGGTATTGATTCATTCTCAAATGTTACATTTAAAACATCTACTACAGGATTAGGGTACAGTGCCAATCCTGAGAAATCAGTAATTGGATTGTTTATGCCGGTTGGATCGTACATAACATCGTATGTAATCACACCTAAGTCATAAGTAGCCATATAAACTGTAAAACCTTCGCCAGTGAAGTCAAAAGCCATACTAGTTGAATTACAAAAAACAAATTCTTCAACAGGTATCATGTTCCAGGTTGCTCCTGAATCTGTAGAGAAATAGATGGCAGTACTACTTTCAGGTGAATCATAGGTTGCTGCTACTAGGACTTCTGCGTCATTTGGGTCGTACACTACTTGACGGACACCATTTGTAGTTAACATATTCGTCCAATTTGCACAATTATCAGTTGATTTCCATACGCCACCTGAACTTGCTAAAACAAATTCATTGACGTCTGAAGGATTTCGAACAATAGAATAAATGCGTCCCAAATCAGGGTCAAGTGTTAAGCCATTACTGGAATTAGTCCAATTTGTACCCCGATCGGTACTTGACCAAATTTCACCTCCTAGTCCTGCCAATACTTCCTGATTATTAATTGGATTAATCCAGGTTGAATGATGTTTCGCTGAACTTGGCATGGTAAGGTTTGTTAAGTTTGGATTCCATGGGTCGGAACTGGTTACATCAACAATATAGGTTCCGCTTCCTGAAAAAACATCAAAAGACACCCATACATCAGTAGTATTTACCGGATCTGGTTGAATATTCAAGACCGGATCCCAAAATCCCGTATAAAAGGTTTCAAATGATTGGCCATGATCTGTGCTTACGTTTAATGCTTTGCCATTAAAATCTTCAACAGAAGCAAAAATACGACCGTAAAGATTGTTATCAGCAAAAAATGCTGGAGGTGCACTTCCCGAAATTATATCGACAGATTGAACCCCGTACGAAGTCTCACTATTGGTCACCAGATTTTTAGAGACAAGCCCTCCTTGAACTCCATAATAAAGATAAGGATCCTGACCTCCACCTGAATTGGCCGACAAGTCAACTGAACTCACCCAGGAATATGGTGTATACATACGTTCAATTGTAATTCCACCATCTGTGGAACGATAAGGATACCAGTTAGATGTATAAATTACTTCATTATCATTAAAAGGATTGAATGTTGCAGAAAGTCCAAAATAATAACTCGGCGTAAAAGGATCGTAAACCTGCACCGACCAGGTTGCACCTCCATCAGTACTTATCGCTATCTCATTGGTTTCCAGCACATAGATTTTATTTGGAATGTTTGGATGAAAAATGACTTCATTAATTGCTTTTTCCCAATGGTCATCAAATGCAATTGTTACCTGGCTCCAATTGGCTCCAGCATCTAAAGTCTCGTATACTGCTTCGTCTTGACCCCATCCCGGATCTGTGCCAATCATCCAATGATTTGCATCAAATAAATCTACAGCCACAGCTCTTATATTTGTTTCCGCATAGTATTCTGTCCAGTTGACTCCGGCATCATTGCTTACCAAAAATCCCCCATTAACACCATTTGCACCATTGCCGCGTGTGATGAATAATTGGTTTGGATTGTTATAGTTTATCAATACTTTATCTACCGAAATTAAATTGCTTGATATTTCGTCATAAACCATTGTCCATGTTTGACCGCCATTGGTAGTATAATGAACCCTGTTGTAATTATCAATCCCAATAGTGTATATTTCTTTATAAAGCATGATGTCAATATTATTTTCATAAATGCTATAATCCTCAATCGCTCTATCCGTCGATTCATTATTAATAGGCCTATTAATTGTTGTAAGCGTTAAATCAGAAAGCTGTATAAGATGAATGCTATTGTCTTCCGGATTATTTGCATTGGTTAAGTAAAAGCTCAAATGGGTATCATTTACCATTCTCAATTCTTTTACATAACCTGACGAAAAGGAGTAGAACACCTCCCAGCTGACGCCATTATCATTAGAAACTAAAATATGGTTGTTCATGCTGGCTGCATAAACGCCGTTTTGGGTATTTTGATCGTATACAACATCAAAAATGCGTCCATATTCAGATGAACTTACTGTAGTTACCTGTGAGAAGGAATTTGTGATTCCAATCATTAACAAGCTTATGAAAAATAAACTTAACCTTTTCATTTTGCATTTTTTTTGCATGGTGGTGACTTTTAATTAATATTTGCAAAGATCAACCAATTAGTAAGTTGCAATCAAATTTGAGGCGGGACAAAACGTGACATCTTGAATAAAAAATGTGAGTTAGCTTATATTTGAGAGAGATAGCTATAGAGCTCTTCGTGCTCGTTAAGTTGTATTTTCTTTGAAATTCGTTCCTTACGCTTCCGGCATGCTTCCGGAGTAATATTCATTATGGAAGCTATTTCTTTCATCGAAAGATTCATGTAGAGGTATGATATATATCTGATGTCGTTGGCATTCAGATTATCATGCTTCTCCTTTAAGCGACTTAATAGACCATGGTTCACTTCATCAAAGTATTGCATAAAGTTTTTCCATTCTTCATCACTTTTAAGTAATTCTTTTAAACGTCTTATATGTTGGGTTATTTCTTGACTTGGTTTTATCGTATCAAATTGTTCTAAATCGCTGATTATGTTTTCGATTAGATGATTCCGATTTGTTAAATAGAGCGCTTTTGCAGATAACTCCCTGTTTTTTGATTCAATTTCGTGTTTGTATAGTTCTTGTTCTAATAATAATTTCGTTTCGTTTTCTTTTAATTGTTTGTCAAGTAGTAAAATGTTTGCTTTTTCGTTTTCAAGCTCAAGATGCAATATTTTCTCTTGACGTGCCTGTATATCTTTTCGCTGATTGCTTCGAATTCTACTTAATCTCAAAGACCACATTAAGAGCATCATAATGAGTGTGGCCCCAGTAGCAAATATTATGATTAATTTTCTCTGAAATGAAATATGTTCAGCTCCTTTTGTCAATTCTGTTTCATAATTCAAAACTTCAAATTTAACCCGATTGGCTTGATACTGCCTTTCTCTTCTTAAATCATAAATGGTTTGCTTTAAAAAAAGCATACTATCCATAGCAACAAGCGCTTGTTGAAAGTTTTTGGTTTCGCGACTATAAGTATTGATTTGACTGAATATTTTATAACGCGTTTCTAAATTAACAGGTTGCTGTTCCAAAGCTCTCCGACAAATGATTAAGGCTTCATTTACATCTGCATTATTATTTTTAATTTCTGCAAGAGTAAGAAGTAGCATCACACGGGTTTCTGCATATCTGTTTTCAGTAAGTTTGGGCAATAACTCGCTGATATAATTCTCTGCTTGCTTTGTTTGTTTTAAACCATTAAGCAAAATTGCCTCAAAAGCCAGGGCTTCAAGTAAATAATCCGGATCATCTTTCAAATATTTTATTGCCGCGTCAATATACTGATTAGCAACCTCATACTTGGAAATATCAAAATAGGCTTGAGCAAGATTAACTGCATAAATGCCTTTTTTTAATTTTTCTTCTGGCAATTCAGCCAGATCATAGGCTTGTTTAAAATATTCAATGGCCTTTTCCAGGTTATTTTCCTGAGAATACAGTATGCCGATATTATTTAAAGAGGTCATTTCATAAGAGGCATCCAATTCCTTAATTGCAATTTTATAAGACTCCAAATAGTATTCAAGCGCTTCATTACTATCCAGCATTTTATGATAGTGCAAACCAATATTGTTAAGCGCCACAAAAAGATTTTTATAGTCTCCCTCCTTTTCTGCCTGACCTTTTGCCTTGATCAACAGCTCCAATGATTTACCATACTCACCTTCCATCATGGCATCCACGCCTTTAACCAGTAAATCACGCGTAGTTTCTTGACTAAATACTGGTATCGTAGAAAGCACTATAAAGACAAAAGTCAAAAAATATGAGTTAAATCCAGCCATAATATTGTATTACTTCTAACAAAAATACAATAACAATCTGAAAAACTCAATTTTAACTTCATGTCACTGTATGAACTAACGTTAACTCAAAAATAAGCCAAAAAAGAAGTGAAACCTACGGAGACGTTTGGTTTTAGCAACCCATATCGCCTTAGATGCAAACTCCGCTTAAGAAGCAGCCGATATTGCCGGAGGTATTCGAGGCCTGCTTATAGTATAATAACATCGCATTGGTATGTGATGGTATAATATCAGTATGCGCAGAACCGCCCTTTAGAACCATGATTTTTATTGATTTTGAATGTCCGGAATTTGAAAGCTTAGTATAATATATTCCATTTTCAACCCTTTTGCCATTGCGGTTTTGAGCTGGTCTAGAAAAACTGTACATAAAAATTAACTTATTAATTTTATGTCCTATGAAACAGAATCGAAGAAAATTTAGTTCAACCTTCAAGGCTGAGGTAGCCCTTGAAGCCATCAAAGGCATTTAAACAATATCAGAAATCGCCTAGCATTACGAGCTTCATCCGGTGCAGGTTACGCAATGGAAGAAGGACCTTCTAGCGCATTCAGCGGAAGTTTTTGAGGGAGATCAAAAACAATCAGACGGGCTTGAACGTCTCAAAAAAGAACGTGACGAATTGTTCAGGCAAATCGGTGAACTGAAGTTTGCGAATGACTGGTATAAAAAAAATTACACTGATGCCGGTAGAACAAAGACGAAGTATAATCGACCAAAAAGATCAAATGACTATTCCGCTGATTCAGCGCCACCATTCCGGCGCAAACGGCGCCAGCTGATCCAGGAGGATTTGCAATACCACATCAATCCATTTTGTTCAGATTTTTTCTTTTGCCGGGTTTAAACCTTGCTCATTTTGGGGGAGCTCACACACCCCCACGAATAATAAATTTTTGGGGCGCTTTGTCATTTTTAGTGCATCACGGGCGCGGTGCTACCTTATCTTTAAGCCACACCTATTGTAACACAAAAACCGCAACATGAAAACACAGCTTTCAGTCAGTATGCTGTTATGCCTAGTCTGGCTTGGCTTTCCGGCAGCAACACCCGCACAGGAGATCATGCAGGTGCACAAAAAGGACAAGACCGTCATTTCCGTTCCCGTGACAGAAATCGACTTTATCGACTTCAGCAGTTCCACGGCGGGCGAAGGCGAGCTCCTCAAAGACGCCGACGGGAATAGCTACAAGACCGTCCGCATCGGCCGTCAGCTATGGATGGCCGAAAACCTCAAAACAACACGCTTCAACAATGGCAAGCCCATTCCGCAGGTCACCGAAAACAAGGCGTGGTACGAGTTGAAGACCCCGGCATATTGCTGGTACAACAACGATGAGTCGGCCAACAAAAACCCATATGGCGCCATCTACAACTGGTATGCCGTAAACACCGGCAACCTATGCCCTACGGGCTGGCATGTTTCGTCGGACAACGACTGGAAGGAGCTGGAGGAGTACCTGGTGGCCAACGGGCATAATTCAAACAAAGGCAAGGCTGAGATGATCGGCAAGTCGCTCGCAGCAAACTACGGCTGGACGCCTTCGGCCATGCCCTCCGATGTGGGTAGCGACCAGCTGCCGGAGTTCAGGAATAAATCGGGCTTTACGGCACTCCCGGGCGGCTTCCGTACAACCAACGGAGGCTTCAGCACCCCATCGGGCATTGGCGCCTACTGGTGGACCTCGACAGAGAAAAATGACAGTCAGGCATGGTTTAAACATGTGATGAGCTTCCGTGCTACACTCGAAGAAGCAGCACAATCGAAATATTTCGGTTGTTCAGTTAGGTGTGTGAAGGATTGAGGTGGTTTTGCCCGTGTGTGACGGGAAGGTGTTTGAAGTAGCATTCAAATCCACCTGTCGTGCGGTGCAGCTTACAAATCTGCATCGGCGGAGATGCAAGGTGCATCTATGAAGCAGGGCAACAGGAACGAAAAAAATGACATTTATGGGGTTTTATGAACAGATAAAAAAATTATTGGAGACCAGTATCCATTCAACCAACGGGGCGTATTCCGAAGAGCCATACAAGTAGGAAAAATCAACATTCAGACCAATGAAAACAACAACATTTGCGGGCATCCTATGTTGCTCCATCATCCTTGTTGCCGGCTGCAAAAAGGCTGGCAATGATGAAAAAACCGGCGTATTGCAGTTCAGGGCCATCAATCCCTTGAAAAACAGCAATAAAAGTACGGCAAACTTTAGATCCGTCATGACAAACCCACCGCTGACAGGTGACACCACAGTAACATACACAACCAGTTTCCGGGTTGCCGTGGGCGATGTGTGGGTTTCACAAGATGAAGTGCAGGAAGGCAATACAGACAATCTTGAATGGATGCGGCTTACCAGCACGACGAATACCGAATTGAAACTATTTGAGGATTATGTGTTTTCACCTGTCGAGCTGCCTGTGGGAACCTACAGAAGCATCAAAATCACCTTTAGAAACGTTTTTTACAGATATGCCCAATTGGCATCAGACCCCGCAACAGCATTTGAGCTGCTTGAAACAATGGGGAGCTGGACATCGCCCTGCGACGAAAATGATACAAGCTGGGCGAAGACCAATTATTTTGGTTCGGGCGGAAATCACTATTTGGAAAACGGCGTTTTTATGGTTGCTTCGGCAGGCGAAAAGGTAGCCGGATTTACCATCGAAGAAGAGAAAACAGCCATCGTGAGCTGGCGGTTGGGTGCGGGGGCAACCCAGCCTTGTACCACCTATCTCATCGATGAAAACAGCAACCTTGTGTGGGACTGCGGCATTGATCGCATGGACTTTGCCTGTCCGCCTGAAAATGAATATATGTTCGATTTTGTCATTGAGTACGAATAGCACTCAGTCAGCGCGGGTATCAATCCAAATGCTTTGGTGCTTTGGATTATAAATCCACTTGTTATGCGATGCAGATTATCAGCAGCAAGCTGCTGATAATCTGCATCGCATGGTCCGGGATTTGCAATCCCAAAAAAATTTCAAGCTTTATACAAAAGCAAACACTACCGCTTTTCCCGGGAGATGAAAGCGCCTGGCAGCATTTCGGCATATGGCCGCAAGGCTGATGTAAAAAAAGAATATTTTCCATGATAGCACAGCCTGTTGTCGGAAATAAGCAACCTCTGATTATATTTGGTGGTTAATTACATAAAAACCAACACACATGAAAAAACTAGTCGCAGAATTTATTGGAACCTTATGGCTGGTGCTTGGCGGTTGCGGCAGTGCCGTGCTGGCTGCTGCCTATCCCGAATTAGGCATTGGATTTGCCGGCGTTGCCATCGCCTTTGGCCTCACTGTGGTCACCATGGCCTATGCCATCGGACATATTTCAGGCTGTCACCTGAATCCTGCCGTCTCTGTCGGCCTGTGGATTGGCGGTCGCTTCGACAAAAAGGACCTCTTGCCGTATATTGCCGCACAGCTGCTCGGAGGGATTGCCGGCGCAGGCCTACTCTACCTCATCGCCAGCGGGAAACCCGGTTTTGAAACCGGCGGTTTTGCCGCCAATGGCTACGGGGATCATTCACCCGGCGGCTATTCGATGCTTGCTGCACTCATCACCGAGATCGTGATGACATTCATGTTTCTGGTGATTATCCTGGGCGCTACCCATCCGAAGGCGCCGAAAGGTTTTGCCGGACTCGCCATTGGCCTTGGCCTGACCCTGATTCACCTGATCAGCATTCCCGTTACCAACACATCGGTGAACCCGGCAAGAAGTACCAGCCAGGCCATCTTCGCTGGTGACTGGGCGCTCGGACAACTGTGGCTGTTCTGGGTGGCTCCCATCGTGGGCGCAATCATTGCCGGACTGGTCTATTCCTACCTCTCACAAGAAAAGGAAGCTTAAACATGACGACCAAACAATATGCTGTCGGCTAATACGCGCATCAGCCGAGATGGTATTGGTATGGATAGTCCTTCCATACCGATTTGCTGATGGCATTGCGGTAGTTGTCAGTGTGATCTGAATGGATTATAAATCCACTTATAAGAGGTGCAGATTGCAAATCTGCACCAGCATGGGTGGGACTGCGGCATTGATCGCATGGACTTTGCCTGTCCGCCTGAAAATGAATATATGTTCGATTTTGTCATTGAATACCAATAAATCTCAGCTGGTGCGGATACGCAACTCAGGGCAGCACGCTCATCAGCCACATGCTGATCATCCCCACCTAAATTGCCCGGGATGTATACAGAGGTAAACACTACCGCTTATTCACCCTGAAGTTGCCGGCTTGGTTCTGTTGGATAATACATACAATCGTCAATAAGGTGCAGATTACACATCAGCATGGTGTCATATCTGTGGCAGCGCAGACATCGTCACCTTGAAATAACATATTTCATGGTGTAGGCTTTTTATTGTTGACCATACTGCTTTTCGACTCAGGTAAACGCTAAATTTGATGGCGGAACCGGTGTTTTTACGTTGACGCCAGTTGAGCACAAGCTTCAAACAACGACCTGCTGAATAAACCACAGAAAACCATGACAGACAAAACAGCCGTTGACCTTCTTTTCGACAACCTTACTGCAAGGGGCATGCAGCCTGAAAAACGAATTTCAGAAAGAAACTTTGTTGTGCCCGGGAAAGACCGGATGTCAAATACAAAATATGTGATTGCCAGGCACCATTCACTTTTCTTCTGTGCCTATGACTCCCATGGCACAAGTGCGTATGCGTCAAGGACGTTCACGGGAATGTATTCGTCCATAAATTTACCGCCCGAAACAGACTGCCACATCTATAAAAAAGACTGGGTTGACCTGTTGCTGCGATATCACAAACGCAAATCCGGACTCAGTTACCTCGACGACACCCTAACGATAACTTCCGCGACCGATTGGACGCCTGCTGGTTTACTATCCAGGACGGATGCCGGCTTATTTCTTGCACTCAATGATAAAATTGAACCCCTGAAAATCACGATTCAGCATGACTATCTTTCAATCATTGAGGAACTGAAAGGCAAAACGGTAATCGGAATTGAGACAGATTTATGGCTGTACAAAGAAAACGACCTGGATGCGTTCATTCAATATGGTGGGCAACTCATTGAAAATATGACAAATGCCTGTGCCCTGCCAGGGCAATCACACAGGTTGGATCCCGAAGCATAATTAAGGCTTGTAGCCCCCACGATCGTTCTTGTGGGTCGGCTTTCATTGTCCCGCAATCCCATTGCCTGCAGCAACCTCAGCCCGGGTTCAGCAAAGCCGGTTAAGCTGCCCGAAAAGTTCCGGCCGCCGGATGCTGGCAACTAATCAAAAAGTGTATTTTTACCGCACAAACACCAACACCCTATGCATCCTATCCTCAGAAACATCTTAGCCGTCCTTGCCGGCATCATCCTCGGAAGCCTTGTCAATATGGGCATCATCATGATCTCTGGCGCCATCATTCCGCCACCTGAAGGCGTCGATGTCACCAATATGGAAAGCCTCAAGGCCTCGATGCACCTCTTTGGTCCGCAGCATTTTATTTTTCCATGGCTGGCCCACGCCATCGGCACCCTTGCCGGGGCAGTAGTTGCTGCCCTGATTGCCGCCAAAAACAAGCTGGTCTTCGCCCTGCTCGTCGGGGTATTTTTCCTCATGGGCGGCATCGCCAATATCTTCATGCTGCCTTCGCCCCTTTGGTTTAGCATTGTTGACCTTGGCGGCGCCTATCTGCCCATGGGCTGGCTCGGCGCCAGGATCTCCTCAGGCCTCACTAAAAAGTGAGCCAATGCCAGCGCCGCGCTTAGGCTGCTGGTCCTGGGCGGATCATGCCGGGCCGCTTATGTTTCCGGGAAGGAAAAAAAATTTTATTGATTTGCCTTATCGCTGCATCAGCTGATTGATAATTGCAGTAACTTTCGGTCGCCATTGCGCCGGATGTCGTCCGACAGTGTTGTTGGTCAATGTGCTGCAGCCTGCATTAATTCAGGATTTACAGCTTCGGGGCCGGATGAACAGCCAGCATGTTTTGTGTACTGACCTGAAAACGTATGGCCATGAAAAAACAATTCACCCTGTTGTTTTGGCTGCTGGCGACGCAGCTGCAGTTGCTCTCTCAATCGAATTTCGGTGATTACACCATCCCCGTTTCAGGCAGCCTGTATTTTGAGGATTTCCTGGGCACCAACCCTACCGGCTGGACGCTGGGCACCTTCGAGAACTGCCGTACTTACAGCATTGGCAATGGGTATTTTGAAGTTCAGTCGGTGTGTAACAGCAATGCCGGTTATAACATCAACAACCCCAACGCCATTGACCAGAACAGGGATTTTGAAATTGAAACCAACATCCTGTTTGTTGCCGGTGAAGACAACAATGGCAACGGTGTATGGTGGGGAAAGGACCTGAACGACTGGAAGGGTTTTGCGTTTCTGTTCACTGCCAACGGCTCATTCAAGGTATCCCGCTATAACAGCGTTTGGTCCGACCTTAGGGAATGGACCATTAGCGACCTGATCCGCAAAAACGCCTACAACAAACTTACGGTGCGTAAAATCAGCACCATGTACTATTTTTTCATCAACGAAGGGCTGGTGTTCTCCTGCCCTTTCCAGCCCTTTTACGGACAGGCGCTGAACCTGCACTGCAACCAGAATTCAACCATCAGGGTCGACTACCTCAGGGTGTCGTACCTCGAACGAAAACAAGCCGTACAAGCCGACTATATGTCACCGGCAATCAGCCTGTATGAACCTGCCGTGAACGAGGGTGGCCGCATCGTCACCGACCAGGAACAACTTGTGGTGCGTGGTTTTGCCGATGATGCCTCCGGTATCTCCGATGTGAGCATCAATGGTTTCGGGGGTTCTGTGGATGCACGGGGATATTTTGAACAGCATGTGAACCTCGTCCTGGGCGACAACACCATCACCATCAGGGCAAGGGATACAAAATACAACACGGCAACAAAAACCTTTTATGTTGAACGACGCTCCGCTTCTGCACTGATGGGGTTCAATAACCCTGGCAACGAAAAGCGGCTGGCCCTTGTCATCGGAAACGCGAACTATAGCGGCGGCCAGACCCTGCAAAACCCTGCCAATGATGCCAGCCTGATGGCCACGACATTGCAAAACCTGGGGTTTGAGGTGATCAAACGCATCAATGCCAACAAACAAGGCATGGAAACAGCCATACGGGAATTCACCAAAAAGCTGCCCAATTACACCGTGTGTTTGTTCTACTATGCAGGCCATGGCGTACAGGTCGATGGGATGAACTACCTCATCCCGACCGATGCCACGCTGCAAGACAAGACGGATTGCAAGTTTGAAGCCATATCGGTGAATTTCGTTGTCGAAGAGTTCGAGTCGTTTCCGAACAATGTGAACATAGTGATCCTCGACGCCTGCCGCAACAACCCTTTCCGCAGCTGGGCCAGGGGTGGCGAGCGGGGGTTCAAGGCCATCGCTCCCACCAGTGGAACCATCATATCCTTTGCCACTTCCGAAGGTTCTCTTGCCTCGGATGGCGATGGCATTCAGGGGCTGTTTACCGAACAGCTGGTGAAACAGATGCAGGTTCCGCAGCCCATCGAAAGCGTGTTTAAGAAAACACGGGTTGAGGTGGAGAAAATGAGCAACGGTGCGCAAAGTCCGCAGGAATGGTCGAAGCTGAAAGGTGATTTTTACTTCCGCAGGTAGGTTTTTTTTAATGCAAACAATAATACAAATTAGCCGATGGCAGATGAGGTGTTATTTTCGGAAAAACAACGGTTCAGACAATGGTGGATTTGGGCCGTATTGTTGGGCATCAGTTTAGTTTTTCTGATTGGTTTTGCAATTTATTTTGTGGAAGGTGAAGCGGCTAAAAACGGCACAGCAGGGTCCATTGGCATGTTGTTTATCACAGTTATTCCGCTGGCCCTCACCTGGCTCTTTTCGCGCGCCACGCTCGAAACCTACATCAGCAGCAAGGGCATCGATATTCGCTTTTTCCCTTTTGTCAACAAAATAAGGCATATTGACTGGGCCGACATCGCAGAGGCTTATGTGAGGGAATACAAGCCGCTCAGGGAATTTGGCGGATGGGGAATCCGTACCGGATTAACGGGCAGGACAGGGGCATGGAATGTGTCGGGGAATGAGGGCTTGCAGCTCGTTATGAAGAATGGAACAAAGCTGCTGGTTGGCACGCAAAAGCCCGAAGAAATCAGGCAGATGCTGACTCACATCCCTGGTCAGAAACAACAAGCCTGAGGAAATGGGATTACTTACAGCAACATCAACCAGGGGTGCAGCAGGTTTGCCGTGGTCGCCAAACGAAGTCAGGACCGATGTAAGCAGCTTGCGGGATTTTTCTGCTTGGAATCGATGTGTTTGTGACGTACATTTACAACTTCAACCAATGGTCAAAATCAATTCACGGGCTGCTTAACATTGACGAATATTAATATTTTGTTAACATAGATTTAATATTAATCACCTAATCTCGCTGAATATTTCAACTTACACCTTATTTATTTAAACCAATGAGTATCAACACGTTTTTTCAAAAGTTTGTTCCTACTGACAGGAAATTCTTTCCCTTATATGAGGGCGTTGCCGACCTGATTTTGAAAACTGCTGCCTTGCAGTTACAGATCTTTGAGCATGATGATCCCGTGAAGCAAAAAGACCTCATCAAACAAATCAGGGAAAACGAAGAGAAGGGTGATGAGATGGCCCAGCATATCTTCGATGAAATCGACAAATCTTTCGTGCCACCTTTTGACCGCGAGGACATGAACCACCTGACCACCTCACTCGACGAGGTGTTGAACCGCATCAACGGGGTATCGGAACGCATCCGGTTGTACCGCCCAAAGGAAATTCCGGGTGAATTCAAGGATTTCGCCAAATTGATCAACAAATCGTGCGACCAACAGATGATCGCTGTCAGAGAGCTCAGCGACGTGAAAAAGCCAAACAAAATTCTCAAGGCCTGCAAGAAAATCAGCGACCTCGAAAAGGAAGCCGATGACCTGTATCACTTTACCATTTCGACCATTTTCAAGAAGGAAAAAGACGCCATTGAACTGATTAAGCAGAAAGAGATTCTGGAAACCATGGAAGACACTGCAGACCGCATCAAGGTTGTTTCCAACATATTGAAAACCATCATACTCAAAGTGTCTTAAGCCAGCATTATGACAACCCTTATTATTATAACGATCGTTATCGCGCTGCTTTTCGATTTCCTCAACGGGATGAATGATGCGGCAAACTCCATTGCGACCATTGTCTCTACGAAGGTACTGTCTCCAATCATGGCAGTACTCTGGGCAGCCTTTTTCAATTTTGCGGCGGTGTTTTTTTTCGGTGTACATGTGGCCACAACCATTGGCAAAGGCATTGTTGACCCTTCCATCATCAATGAATATGTGATACTGGGCAGCTTGCTTGGCGCCATCATCTGGGTATATGGCTGCACTTACCTGGGTATGCCCATCAGTGTGTCGCACGCCCTGATTGGCGGTCTGATGGGGCCTGCACTTGTCGTGGGCGGAACATCGGCAATTTTGACCACAGGACTACACAAGGTATTGTTGTTTATTGTTCTGTCGCCGCTGATTGGGATCATTCTTTCGTTCTTTATCATGATTGTGGTGATGTTTTT